>FLOH01000132.1_pt1 | contig 211154 bp, 205 predicted proteins | sample 756751 | NCBI WGS metagenome assembly FLOH01 (sample SAMEA4026879, study PRJEB14308) | marine metagenome | biome: coastal water; material: water | depth 74 m | reverse complement strand
AATCGATACATCTTCACCGTGTACCTCCGCATTAACCTCTGAGCGATGTTCTCCGGCTTGAACTGACGAAGATGATACATCGATTAACCCTTGGTCTTTTTTGACTTTAAAAACGACGGCATTCACACCTGTCGTTGTAAACAAACTGGCGGCTTTAATTTCTTTAGTGAGTTTTGCTACGTTTACTTGGGCTGTGGTTTTAAAATTGTCTGGAATAATTTGAGTATAGTCTGGATATTTTCCCTCTACTAACCTAGAAACTAATTCTATATCATTATTTCTTAAAACTATCTGGTTGTCGCTTAAAATAATTCTAACTGTTTTTTCTTCCCCACCAATATTTTTATTAATCGTTAAAACTCTGTTTATTTCTTGGGCAGTTCGAGCTGGAATAATTACTTGAATTTCTTCATCTCCTTGTTCAATCTTTATTTTTTTCTCGGCCAATCTATAACTATCTGTTGCGGCCATAACCAATTTTTTGCTTTCTTGATTAAAATTAAAAAATATTCCAGCAAGCTCAGGTCGAATATCATTTCTGGCGGCTGCTTGATTAACCTTGTTTAATCCATCTTTTAATTCTGTGCTGTCTATTAAATATCCCTTGCCTTCTTCGATACTTGGAACAATTGGGAACTCTTCGGCCGGAGCACCTTTTATTTTGGTTGATGATTTACCACAGGTTATTTTTAATTCGTTTTCTTCTACGGCCATTTCCACGTTTTCATCGGACAATAGATTAACAAAGTCGCTTAGGGTTTTAGCTGGCACAGTAAAACTTCCTTCTTTTTCTACCTTGGCTCTCATTTGAGCAGTTATAGCTAACTCTAAGTTGGTAGTAACTAAACTAACTTTTTGTCCTTCTGCCTTTATTAAAACATTATTTAAAATAGGAAGGTTTATATTTTTGTTCGCGACCGAACTTATCAAAGATAGAATATTTGAAAGATTCTCCTTTGTGCATATAATTTTCATATTAGTGGTGTGTTATATATTTATATATAGATAATAATAATAATAAGGGGGTGGATGGTATGTATAAGTTTGAAATTTTGTTTTAGATACAGGGGTTGTTGGCATCTCCCTCTGTTAATAAGTGGTTATAAAACAGTACTAAAGCAGTGTGGATAAAATCAATTTAATTTATTAGCTGTTTATAACTAGTACCACGCTGTTAATAATTTTTTTACTTAATCAACAACTTGTTGATAACTTACAAACAAGATATACCCCGTAAACTATAAGTTATTAACATACAATTTTTGTTTTATCATTTCTATTTCTTGTTTGGTTTTTAAATCATTTTCAGCTTTTAGGTTAATTTTTTTGTCGGCATGCATAGCGGTGGTGTGATCCCTGCCACCCAACTCGTTACCAATAGAAGGATAAGACATACCCAACTCTCGGCGCATCAAATGCATAATTATTTGTCGTGGTAAAGAAAAGCGTTTTTCTCTACTGGACCCCAAAATATCGTGAATATCAATTTGATAAAACTGGATTACAGCGTCAATAATATTTTGAGGGGTGGTTGATTTTCTCATGGTATGCATTTCCATACTAGAAAGGATTTGATTTACCGACTCCTTGGTAGGCTCCATGTTTTTTAATTGATGAAAAGCAATGATTTTGTTTAAAGCCCCCTCTAGCTCCCTGATATTTTTTTGTACCATAGTCGCAATAGTCTGTAACACCTCAGGTTCTGGGTTAAAGTTTAATTCGGCACATTTTTTTTGCAAAACAGCAATTCTAGTTTCTAAATCTGGTTGAGCCACATCGACAATCATTCCCCATTCAAATCGGGATTTAAGGCGGTCTTCTAGGGCTGGAATGGCCTTAGGTGGGCGATCGGAAGTCATAATTACCTGCTTATTTTGTTGATGAAGTTCATTAAAGGTATGAAAAAACGATTCCTGAGTGCGATCTTTGCCGGAAATAAACTGAATATCATCAATTAGTAATAAATCAACATTACGGTATCTATCTTGAAAGTTTTTGGCGTTGCCTTCTTTAACCGAAGATATAAAATCGTTGGAGAATCTTTCAGCACTAGCGTACATTATATTGGTGTTTGGATTTCTTTTAAGTATTTCATTACCAATTGCCTGACACAAATGAGTCTTACCCAGTCCGACACCTCCGTAGATAAACAGGGGATTATAGGCCTCACCCGGCTTGTTTACTACCGCTTGAGCGGCCGCAAAGGCTAGTTCACTACCGCCTCCAACCACAAATCGGTCAAAAATATACTTAGAATTAAGTCCAAAATTACCTGAACAACTAGTAGAAATATTAATTATTTGAGAAGGAGAAGGTTGTGGTTGATATTCAACGTTTTCGCTCTCTTTAGTCAATTCTTCTTGATTTTTTTCTTCCAAATCGGCAAAACCCTTAAGGTTTCCAATTACATAATTAAGCCTTTTAACGGGTTTCCCAGTAACTCTTTCTAAGGAAGACACGATCATTGGATGATATTTCTTTTCTAACCAGGCCTTGTTAAACGTACTAGGCACTATTATCTCTACCTCTCCATCTTGGAGTTTAGCTATACCAGTATTTTTAAACCAAGTATTAAAATTTGGCTTTGATATTTTTGGGGATAATTCTAATTCAGAAAGAATAGCTTGCCAGATTTCGTAGTTTGTCATAATAATTATGATTTTTATCTAATTTAAGAGCTTTTTCTCAGTTTATCACAACTTTGGATAGAGTCAAAATCGGGAAAAATAGGAACAGTGGATGAGGTGTGGATAACTTTTATAAAAGGTGAATAATAAACATAATATGGGACTTAGGAGATAAAGAAGAAATAAAGGGCGATTTAAACACCCCTAACTTTTATAGTACTATTGACATAATATATATTATTGAGTATAATTTGGGACATAATAACGAGGATAGAAAAGTAATGTAAAAATATAATAATATGTCAACTAAAAGAACTTATCAGCCAAAAAAACGTAAACGAGCCAAAACTCATGGTTTTAGAGAAAAAATGAAATCAAAAGATGGCAAAGCCACATTAAAAAGACGCAGAGAAAAAGGCAGAGCCAAATTAACCGTTAGTGATGAAAAAACTGGTAAGAGAACTAGAAAAACTCGATAGTTATAACCTTAAGTCATTAGTCTTAAGCCGTAAGTTATAAGCCATTTGAATTGTATCAAATGGTTTTTTATTGTAGAATTGTTATTATGAAGCAAGGATTACAGATAATTAAAATAATATGTTAAAACCAGAAAATAGATTAAAAAAAGTTAGAGATTTTAATTTGATAATAAAACACGGCAAGTGGACCAGTGGAAATTTTTTGACGATTAAATATTTGAGACTAGAAGACAATAAAGAATATTTTCCCAAAAAAGAAGATCCAGAAGTTTTTAAAAATCAATTAAAAATTGCTTTTGTGGTTGGAGTAAAAATTAGCAAAAAAGCTGTTGTTAGAAATAGGCTAAAGAGACAAATTAGAGAGGTGGTTAGATTATTAATGAAAGACAAAAAAATAAAGAGCGGATATTATGTAATGATTATTGCTAAAAAAGAGATTTACCCTGATAAATCCGGCAAAGCCGGTCCCGACTCGAGTCGGGAATTTAACAGGGTAAATAAAAAATATTTAGAAATTGAAAAAGAAATAAACCAATTACTAACTAGAGCCAGAATATTAAAATAAGAATATGAAATACACAGACATTGTTTTTGGTGAAGTTACAATTGATGAGCCAGTCATAATTGATATTATTAATTCAGACGCATTTCAGAGATTAAAAAAAATTGATCAGGCTGGGTATGCCGAACCATATTTTCCCAACACGAAACACACCCGCTATCAACACTCAATCAACGACTATCTTTTGTTGAATAAATACAATGCCAGAATAGAAGAACAAATAATTGGTTTAATTCATGACATGTCACACCTATCATTTTCACATTGTATTGATTATGTATTAAACGAGCAGGACGCCGGAAAACAAATACACCAAGATAATATTTTTGAAGATTATATTATAAATAGAACTGATATTCCAAAGATATTAAAAAAATATGGTCATGATATTAATTATATTTTGGATGAAACAAACTTTCCTTTGCAAGAAAAAAACATACCAGACTTGTGTGCCGACCGGATTAGTTATTCGTTGTTAGGAGCAGTTATTTACCGAATATATAGTCAAACAGATCTTAATAGTTTGTTAAACAACCTAAAAATTATTGATAATGAATGGGTGTTTACCAGTCTTCAATCAGCTAAACAATATGCAGAACTATTTCAAAGATTAAATGATGAACATTATACTGGAGTAGCAACCGCCTCAATGTTTCTTGGATTGCGTGATTATCTAAAATACGCAATGCAAAAGAAATATATTAACGAAGAAGATTTTTATATTAATGACCAGCATGTTATTGATAAAATTAATATTCATTTACCATCAGAAAATGAATTACAAACGCTTTGGTATAGAGTTAATAATAGTGATTGGTGTAAAAGCGATGATAAAGACTATGACGAAAAAATTGTCTGTAAATCACGAGTTGTCGATCCATTAGTTTTAACAGATAATGTTTTAAAAAGAGTTTCGGAGTTAGATGACGCTTGGAAGAAAATAGTTAGCGAAGGATTAAAACCAAAAACACACTATTTAAAAATATTAAAATAAAGGTGTAGTTTTGTCATTCCGACCGAGCTCGCGCGAGTGGAGGAAGCCCTTATGAAAAAAATATTAAAATCTATAATTTTTATCCCTCGAGTTCCGTTTTTATTACTAATAAAAATCTACCAAAAAACTATTTCACCTGATCATGGTTTTTTAAAAATATTTTTTCGTAACGGCTACTGTCGTTTTCACCCAACCTGTAGTCAGTATGGATACGAAGTGATAAAAAAAAGAGGCCTAATTATCGGCCTGCCAAAAACTATCTGGAGAATTTTGCGGTGTAATCCTTGGAACAAAGGGGGAGTAGATTTACCTTAACTCGTTTGTCATCCCGAAAAATATAGCGACGATGGTTGTCATCCCGACCGAGCTCGCGCGAGCGGAGGGATCCCTTCATTTATCTGTCATCCCTGCGAAGGCAGGGATCCAGCCTATTTTAATCAACCTTACTAACCCTGGATCCCCGCCTTCGCGGGGATGACAATATTATTACTTCGTAATTAAAATGTCCGAGTAAGACCATCCGAGCGAGATGACAACAATCAAACTTTATATTAATTAAAGTTATTTTACTAACCTTAATAGCTCTTCGTGACAAATTCCATTACTCCCAACCAGACCAACATCATTAATGGTCCAGTCTTTGCCTTTTAAATTTGTCACCTTGCCACCAGCTGAACGAATTAACAAAACACCCGGTAGAATATCCCAAGGCTTGGCTTCTACCAACACACAACCATCAGCCTTACCACAAGCCACTGACGAAGTCTCAATTCCAGCTGATGCAAAACTACGAAAGCGCACCTTTGATGGATTAATACGTTGCATGATCTTGGTAAATTTTTTCTGTCCAAAATCTGAATGTCCACCACAGAATAAAAATAATTTTCTAGTTCGATGATCATTGTTTTTAGAGACCTCTATTTTTTTATTATTTAACCAAGCCGAAGCGCCTTGTTGGGAATAGAAAACTTCGCTGTAGGCCGGCAGACCAATTACACCCAAATCAACTTCGCCAGATTCATTAACTCTAGCTAAACAAGTGGCAAAATCGCGATAGCCATAAGCAAAATTAGTTGTTCCATCCAGCGGATCAATATACCAGGTGCGTTTACCCGGGTTATTTATTTTGCCAGCCTCTTCACTAATGATATCATCGTTAGGAAAATTCTTTAGCAAATAATCAGTAATTAATTTATTAGCATCCATATCAGCCTGAGTAACAATTTCTTCATTTTTTTTCATCTTTAAAGTGTTAGTGCCGGATGGCTCAAATTTTTTAAACAAAAGCTTATTTGTTTCTTTTATTATTTTAACTATTTTTTGTAGGTCAGACATAAGACAGCTATAAGTTATAAGCCGTAAGCTATAATTACTTACGTATCTTTTTTAATATTTTTAAATCCTTTTTTACTTTATCAGGTTTGGTTTCCAAAATAAAATTAATATCAGGCAGTTTTTTATTTTGCAATAACTTTTTGAAACCCTCTAGTCCAATTTTACCTTCCCCAATATGTGCATGTCGATCGCGATTAGATCCTAATTCTACCAGAGAGTCGTTTATGTGAGAAAGTTTTAAGTTTTTTAATCCGATAGTGTTGTCAAATTCGTTTAAAGTTTTTTCTACAGCATTTTTGGTACGAATATCATAGCCAGAGGCAAAGCCGTGTTGGGTATCATAACAAATTCCAATATTATATTTTTTTAACTTTTTATGGTTTATAATTTCAGCAATATCTTCAAAACTATCACCAATAATTTCTCCAGCTCCGGCGGCAATTTCAATTAAAAATTTAGTTGTGCCTTTATATCCAGCCAAGGTTTTATCTAGTCCAGCAATTAGTTTTTTAAATCCTTTGGGTTTTCCTTCGTCTTTGTAACTGCCCAAATGAGTCATTAGATATTTGGCTTTTATTTTTGAAGCCCTTTCTAATTCTTCACGAACCACACTAATTGAACCACCATAAATTCTATTATTAGTTGAAGCGTAGTTTATAAAATATGGAGTGTGGACGTACCACTCAGCTTGATTATATTTTTTGCAGTTATCCAAAAATTGTTTAACTATCTCTGGCGTAAGCGCTGGTGGATTGCCACCACGAGGGGAACGAGTAAATATCTGAAAAACTTCGCAACCAATTTGCGAAGCGTTTAACGGGGCATTAAATATTCCCCCAGCCATTGAAACATGTGCGCCAAATTTCATAAAAACATTTAGTCTGTCATCCCTGCGGAGGCAGGGATCCAGGTTCGTGATATTGTGATTGTGGATCCCTCCGATGTATATCGGGGGGATGATAGCCGAGTAACATTTATTTTAACCCATCCCACATAAATTGCCAAGTGAAAACAAAAAACCGATCCAGCATGGACGGTTTTTTGTTTTGTATTTTTTTAATTTGTAATTTAGATTTTTATTTCTACACCATATTTTTTTATTTCATTTATCAAACTACTTCCTTCTTTAAAATCTTTTGGGCTAAAACCAACTGGCTCAATCGTAGAGGGGGCATCATTTTTGGTTCTTTTTAACCACAAGTATTGCAAAGCTTTCCAAGAGTCATTAAATTTGGGTGATATTATACAGACATCAATATCACTCCATTTGTGTGCTGAACCTTTGGCATAGGAACCAAAAACAATCACCTTATTTATTGGCAACTTATCTTGTTTTAAATCAGCCACATAATCTTTGACTTCCTTGGTTATTTTTTTTGACAATGTTTTTTTAACCATAAGTAATTTTGTTTGGTAATATCAAGATATTGTTTTGTAAAACCCGGCGTGCATTTTTTATAAAAATTAAATTTTTCATTATCGTAGCGAGCCATTATGTTAAAAGTTGTGATTATTTTTAAATCTTCTATTTGTTTGTCGGTTAGTTTTAACTTGGCTATTGTAGCCAATTTAACCAAATCATGTATAAAAGGAGAATTCTGTTTGGTGTTTTGAATAACTAAACTTTTTAATATTTTTTCTAAAGTTAAATGGCAAAAAAATAAACATGAATCATATCTTTTTAAACTAAATAAACCATTGGCGGTTTTCCAAGCGTTGTTTGCTGATTGTTGCCAAAAAATAATTGTTTCTTTTATAGTTGGAACCATATTATATTATGAATATTATCATAAGCGAGTTTAAAAATCAATATTTTGTTCTTATTAAAAAGGGTCGCATACTTGCGACCCCTACCATTTACTATTTGCTATTTTACTATTTACTAGTTAAAACCTTTTCTTTCAACCAAACAATCACCTTTCTATTCTGGATGGCGGTAGCCAAGGTGTCAATTACATCTGGACGTTTAAGATTTTCTTGAACATTTTTGTCGTCCTTGTATGTTTTTTTGATTAATTCAACTTCTTTTTCAATCTCTTCTTTTGATGGACTTAAGTTATTGTCTTTGGCCAACTGACGAGAAATTAAAGCAGACTTAACTCGTTTGGTAGCTTGTTCAGCGAAGTCGTCATGGATTTGTTCTTCGGTTTTTTTCAGGTCAGCTAAATATTTTTCCATATCAATTCCTTGTTGGGTAATTCTTTCCTTTAATTCATGGAACATCTTATGTTTTTCGTGTTTAACTAATACTTCTGGTAATTCTCCAAACTCAGTATTCTCAATTAATTTATCAAAAATTTCAATTTCTACTCTTTGGTTTTCTTTTTGATCTTCTTCTTTTTGTAAATTTTCTTTTAGAGTTAATTTTAATTTATCTATTCCATCAATTCCAACCGCCTTGGCAAAGTCATCGTTTACTTCAGGATATTCAATTTTAAATACATCAATTAATTTAATTTTGAAATCAACATTTTTACCAGCTAAGTGTTTTTGATAATGTTCTGCTGGAAATTTTAGACTAAATTCTTTCTCGTCATTCTTTTTTAATCCAATCAATTCTTTTTGTAGACCCGGAATATAGTGTTCTTCGGATAAATAAACACCATGTCCTTTGGCTTGGCCACCTTCTACTGGAACTTTGTTAATTGTCATATCCATATCAATCATAACCTTGTCTTTGTCAGTTGCTTTGTCGCCAGTAATTACCTCCTTGGCTTGCATTTTTGTTAAGTGGCCTAAAACTTCATCTAGTTTTTTCTGGCCTACGGTTACATCTTTCTTGCTTACTTTTATTTTGGAAATATCGCCTAATTTAACTTTTGGCATTAGAGCAACTGTGGCTTTAAAAACAAAATCATTGCCGGGGGCGATTTTTTCAATTGAAATTTGAGGCATTCCGATAGTATCAATTTTTTCTTGCTTGATAGCTTGAGAAAAATTACTTTCTACAATGGATTGCATGGCTTCTTCCATAATTTTAATCTCACCAACATTTTGAACTACAATATCATAAGGGGCTTTACCAGGGCGGAAGCCTTTGATTGAGGCTCTTTCTGATAATCTAATAGCAGCCTGATCCATATTTTTCCTGTAATCAGCTGGTTCAACGGTAATTTCTAGTTCAACTTCTGATTTTGGAAGGGTTTTTGCGGTGTATTTCATAAAGAAAGTATTAATTTTTAATAACTTGTTCATTTTAAGCGAAAATGAGAAAAATGTCAATAATTAGACATTTTTCTTTAATAAAGAGAGTTTTTATATAACTTTATCATTTTTACCTGTTATATCTGAAAACTAGATACAAAATACCGGGAATTAAGACAATAAGCATATTAATTGGAAAATTTGCTTTGGCGACTATTCCGAGCACGAAACCGATTATTAATTAATAAATGGATTATCCATATTAAATATAATTTTTGGTGTATCATTATTAATTCTATCAATAGAAATATTATATTTTTTACTATAAATATAATCAATAGAATTAAATATTGCATCATTCCAATCAAAGCCTAATTTTTCTGAAATCTTTTTTACTTCAACTTCATTTTTTCCTTCTACTTCAAGAATTGGATTTAAAAATGGCCACCAATCAATCATAAGCTCTACTCCGTTTAATTCCCAAATTTCTCTACTTGTTTCTTGTATTGCCTTTTCTTCTGCTCCAATTGTTTTTAAAAAATTTACAGCATTGTTATAATTATCAATAATAAGTTCTATTTCTTTTTGTCCCTTGATAGAGCCGTTCGACTGCATAATTTTTAAAGTCATGGTGATTTTATTACTTTCATCTCTTACTCTCAGAAAACTGCCTTTAATTTTATGTCCTTTGGGAAAATCAAGAACAGTTCTTTTTTGATTAAATTTGGATTTTACTAATTTTCCGTTTAGTTTTTTTATTTTTTCTTTCATTTCTTCTACATTAATATCAGAGAAAGTTGCTTCATACTCTGTATTTAATGCGTCCACATTTAATGTATTTATTGTCATAATATTTTTAGAATTTTATTTAACTAAAGTGTATCATAACAAACAAGCAGGTGTTTTTCAAGGTGGAATAATTAATTATTTTTTAAAGAATGTTTTAATATTAAAAGATCCTTCATATTATTCAGGATGACAGACCAACCAACTGGATCCCAGCCTTCGCTGGGAAGACAGACTTAAGAAGAATGACAGACTAAATAAAAAAAGAACAGGCCTTGACCTGTTCTTTTAAAACTATTTATTGTTTAGATTAACAATCCTACGATTAACAAGGCTACGATATTAGCTACCTTAATCATTGGGTTAATAGCTGGACCAGCAGTATCTTTGTAAGGGTCACCAACTGTGTCACCAGTTATAGCGGCTTGATGAGCAAAACCACCTTTACCACCATAATTTCCTTCTTCAATATATTTCTTGGCATTATCCCAAGCACCACCACCGGTAGTCATAGAAATAGCTACAAATAAACCAGTAATAATTGTTCCAATTAATAATCCACCCAAAGCTTCTACACCAAGAAATGGAGTAAAGCCAACTATAATTGGGATTAATAATGGAATTAATACTGGCAAGATCATTTGGCCAATAGCTCCCTTAGTTACGATATCTACGGCTTTAGAATAATCAGGTTTACCAGTTCCTTCCATAATGCCTGGTATTTCTCTAAATTGTCGGCGCACTTCTTTCACTACATCACCAGCTACTTTTCCAACTGACTCCATTAATAGAGATCCAAACAAGTAAGGTAATAATCCACCAATAAATAATCCAACTAATACTTTTGGATCATCAAGATAAAATTTGGTGGTGGCTGGTAGTTTGTGAGTAAAGTCAGCAAATAGAACTAAAGCGGCAAGTCCAGCACTAGCAATAGCATAACCTTTGGTTACAGCTTTGGTAGTGTTTCCAACAGCATCTAACTTATCAGTTATTTCTCTAACGTTGTCAGGAAGACCACTCATTTCGGCAATACCACCAGCATTGTCAGTGATTGGTCCATAAGCGTCAATTGCTACAATAATACCAGCTAGAGATAACATACTCATAGCGGCAATTGCTACACCGTAAATTCCTGCTAGGTAATAGGCTCCTAAAATTGAAGCGACAATAGCAATAACAGGTAAAGCAGTAGAGCGCATAGAAACGGCTAGCCCAGAAATTACATTAGTACCGTGTCCAGTTTCACTAGCTTTGGCAATTGATTTAACAGGATTAAATTTGGTTGAAGTGTAATATTCAGTTATCCAAACCATTAACCCAGCTAGTACCAAACCAATCACACCAGATAAATAAATATTTAAATAACTATATCCAACTAAATCACTCATTAACCAACGAGTAACTGGATAAAATCCGATCAGTGCAATTACTCCAGAAGCAATTAATCCTTTGTAAAGTGCGTTCATTATATTTTCTTTTTTTCCTAGACGGATAAAAAAAGTTCCAAGTATAGAAGCGACAATTGAAATGCCACCAAGAACCAATGGATAGATAACAGCTTTTTCATTTCCAATAAACATTAATGAACCAAGTACCATAGTAGCAATAGCAGTTACGGCATAAGTCTCAAACAAGTCAGCGGCCATACCAGCACAATCACCAACATTATCACCAACATTGTCGGCAATAACAGCTGGGTTGCGAGGATCATCTTCAGGGATTCCTTTTTCTACTTTTCCAACTAAATCAGCGCCAACATCAGCAGCTTTGGTAAAAATACCGCCACCAATTCTAGCAAAGACAGAAATTAAACTTCCACCAAAACCCAGACCGATCAAAGCGGAAACATCTTTGGTCAGTAAATAAAATCCTGCTACACCGAGTAGTCCAAGTCCAACCACAAGTAGCCCGGTAACTGATCCACCCCTAACTGCTACATCCAAAGCTGGTTTGATTCCAGTTTTAGCAGCTTGTGCAGTTCTAACATTGGCTCGTACAGAAACGTACATACCAATAAAACCAGCCAAGGCGCTAAATACAGCTCCGATTACAAAACCAAAAGCAGTCATCCAGTCAACTAGAATAGCTAATATGAAAAAAACTACTACTGCCACATAGGCAATAGTTTTGTATTGTCTGCCCAAGTAGGCTTTGGCACCATCTTGGATGGCTTTGGCGATTGATTTCATTTTTTCATCGCCAGCTTCTTGCTTGTTTACCCAAGCACCTAAAATCCCCCCAAAAACTACGGCTAGAACAGCCGGTAGAATTGAAAACAGTAGAACTGTAGTCATAAAGAAATTGTTAAAAATTAATTATATTTTTTGTTGAATGTATTGAAATAACAACGATATTATGATATTCTAAAATGACTTTTCAGTCAAGTTTATCCTGTAGTCATGAAGTATAAAATTTTGCTAAATTTATTGACATACTTAATATACGGCAAGCGATTTACTTGGTGGTTAGGAGGAAAAATCGCAAACGTATCTTTTAAGTTATTTGGTCCAGTGTTTCGATTCTTTGGATATTTTTTTTATCGAGCTGATTTTTTGGTAGAAAAAAAATTAGGGTTTAAAACTGGTTTAAATAGAAAAATATTTCAAAGAGATAATTTACAAATATTAATTTTATTATTTTTATTTTTTTTAGCGATTCCTCAAACTAAGTTGTATAGTTCATCAAAAACATCCCTGCCCGGCAGAAATACCATTGCCTATTCTTTTGTTAGTGACCGTGAAGAGTTCGGAGAACTAGAAGAGGTAGTAGCGGACAATTCTTTATATAGCAACACTGTTCAGTCTAGAAGAAGCGAGGGAGCAATTAGTCAAGATGACTTAGTAGCAGTGGATTATTTACAACACAATCAAGAATTAGCTTCTACTATTGTAGCCGGTGGTACTGCTATATCCAAACCAGCTTTGTTTCCAGGAAATTATGTTGACACTTCAGATTTAATAGTATCTCGTCGAAGTGGAATTATAGAGCATGAAGTTCAAAGTGGAGAAACTATCAGTGAGATTGCGTTGCGTTATGGGGTAAGTCCAGCGACTATTTTATGGGAAAATGATTTGAGTAGTTGGTCGTTATTGCAATTGGGTGATAAGTTACGAATATTACCAACTAATGGTCTTCGACACACAGTTAAAAGTGGAGACACATTAATTGCGATTGCTAATTTATATGGTGGAGGTACGAACGATATTATAAAATATAATGATTTAAGTAATGATGGTAGTGATTTAAAAATTGGACAAAAAATAATAGTTCCAGATGGAGTTAAAAAATATCAAGCTATTGCTACTACTCCGTCTTATACGCCTGCTCCCGTTAGGACTACGCCAAGTAATATTCCCGCATCATCTGGCTCACAACCATCTAGCTCAGGCTTTGTTTGGCCATGTGCCATGAGAACTATTACCCAATATTATAATTGGGGGCATCATGGTTTGGATATTAGTGGTCCGATTGGACAAGCCAGAGGTTCGGCTATTTATGCTTCTAAAAGTGGAACAGTTGAAGTAGCAGCTTATGGTTGGAATATGGGTTATGGTAATTATATTATTATTAATCACGGTGGTGGTTATAAAACTTTATACGGACATAACCAAGAACTATTAGTCAATGTAGGGGATTATGTGAATACTGGACAAACGATTTCTTTAATGGGAAATACTGGGAGAGTTTGGGGTTATGACGGCACTCATATTCATTTTGAAGTTAGAGTTAATGGTGTGACAGTTAATCCGTTGAATTACGTTAGATAAAAAAATCGTCCTACTGACGATTTTTTATCTTATAATTTTAAGGCATTTTTATGTGCTTCCCATTCCAGTTCATCATCAAGAGGTTGTAAATCAACCTCTTTTTTATTTTGTTTTTCCAAAGCAGTTTTAATCAGATAATCAGCGAGATGGGGATTTTTTGGTAATAGCGGTCCATGTAAATAAGTTCCAATTATATTTTTATAAACAGCTCCCTCTGTTTTATCTTCATCATTATTTCCATTACCACTTATTATTTCTCCCAGAGCCTTTACATCTTTTTCTAGATAAGTTTTACCACCATGATTTTCAAATCCAACTAAATTTTTATCTTTTAAATAATCTATTCCAGTTATTTTGCAACTAACATTTCCAACGCATCTGGATTTATCTCGGCCATAATGTTGAGTATACAAATCAAATATTCCCAAACCGGAAATGTCTCCACCTTTATAAGGTTTATAATATTGGCCGAGTAGTTGCAGTCCGCCACAAACAAATAATCCCACACCATTATTTTCTATATATTTTTTTATTAATGGTCCTTTATTATTTATAAAATCAGTATGTAGTTCTTTTTGAGATATATCTTCGCCACCGCCCATAAACATAATATCAATTATATTTATTAGTTCATCATTAATTGGAATGCCGATTGTAATAGGAATTATTTCTACTTCAATATCCCGCCACTGGCAACGTTGTTGCAGGCATTCAATATTGCCTCTATCACCATAGAGGTTAAGTAGATCAGGATAAAGATGTCCGATGGTTATTTTCATAAAGCGTTTGTCATTCCTGGATACAGCAGGAACTCAGGGGTAGTAAGGTTAGTTAGAATAGGCTGGATCCCCGCCTTCGCGGGGATGACAGACTAATTTGTGTTATTTGTGGGTACTATAATATTTTTCTACCAACTAAAACCTTGCGACTTTCTAGCATAGCGGAATAAGTCGGTAATATTAATCCCAGCTCACCCTCATTCATTTGTTGTATCATTGTTTCTATCATTTTTTTTATATCACTTGAGCACCAAAAGTTTTTACAGTTAACCCCAGCATATTTTAGGCACAAAGCCATATCATAATGACGAGTACCAGAAATAAATATTTTTTTATTTTCACAAACTTTTTTTAGTTGCTCTGGATTGATATCAAATATCCAAGAAACATCACGTCCGTCAGGTATATTGTCATTCAGAATAAAAAGAATTGATTGAATGTGTTGAATAGATTGGTGGTTTTCCTTCCCCTTTATAAGGGGAAGGCTAGGAGGGGGTAATGGTTTATCCAAAATCATTTCTAAATTAGCATTAAAACTCGCCGGATTTTTAGCTAGAAATATTTTTATTATTTTTTTATCAATTATAAACTTTTCACCCCTACCAAAAGCTGGTTTAAAGTTTTTTAAAGCAGTTTGTATTATATTAAATGGAATATTCAACAACTTAACTACTTCTACAGCGGCTAGAGTATTTAATTTATTATATCGCCCTGGTAAATTACAGGGCCAGTTTTGATTGATTGGGTCAGAAAAATAAATAACTTCATTTTTTATTTTATCTGGTATTTTTATTAATCGGCCATCTTCATTATTTATAATAATTTTTGTTTTATCTGAACTATTATTAATTGCATCTACCCATTTTTCTAAAATAATTTCTACCTCACCGTATCTGTCCAGCTGATCTCGGGATAAATTTAATAATAAAATTATATTTGGATTAATTTGTTTTATAACTTGTGGTAAATTAGCCTCGTCAATTTCCAAAACAGCAACGTTTGATTTTAATTTGCCGTTTAGTTTAGCGTCTTTAATAAAAGCAGAAGCAATACCATTTAATAAATTGGCGCCACTGGGATTGTTGAGAACTTTTAAATTATTTTGAATTAGAATAGAACTGACCATGGCTGAAGTAGTAGTTTTTCCGTTAGTACCAGAAATAACGATGATGCCATTGGGTAATTTCGCCGACATTTTTTTTAAAAAGTTTTTGTTCAATCTTAAAATTATCTCGCCAGGCCAGGTAGCACCAGCACCGAGACCAAGAATTCTGGTTAGTAGAATTATTAATTTTCCTAGTAGGATTGAAAATAGATTCATATACTAAATATTATGGTGGATTTTTGTAAAAAAGGCAACTGTTGATTTTACTTTCCGTTAAAGGTAAAATTTATATATAAACGTTACTTGCAAAAAGGAGAGGATCATGCGCATATATTGGAGTCATTTTGTAAACCTGCACTCAAAGATGAGTGAGGCTGAGTCGCAGATCAAGGCGTTTTACGATTGGAGAAAGGTTGAAGATGAATTCCTCATGCTTTATCGAGCTGTTGGGACGGCTGTGAGAGAAGAGGGGGGCGAAGCAGACAAGGACGACGGTGACTACTTTGGTCCTAAAGCGGTAGATGCTTTCCAAGAACTGCAAGAGTTTTTGGTGCATCATGGGGTCTTGAGCCCTCAAGATGTCCGTTAGTCAGGGGTCGGGTCGTGGTAGCGCCTAGCGCTACCACGACCCGACCAGGAGTATTTAGAATATATTAAATTTAATAACGCCTCTAAATATGTATTAGAGGCGTTATTTTTTTGAGGTACCGATCGGATTTGAACCGATGATAAAGCTTTTGCAGAGCTTCGCCTTACCACTTGGCCACGGTACCATTTATAGATCAACAAAGACAGAATATCACGTTTCTTAGGTTTTTTCAAGTTTAAATAAAATTATCTTTAAAAAGCATACTATTTTTTTGAAGAGGTCCGCCGAGACCTCTGGTTAAAGAAAAAATGCGATCCAGCCAAAGAGGGCTGTTGCCGAAAAAGAGACGATGAATATTCCCAAGCTTTCATCACTATTCTCGGTTCTCCCCATTCGAATTAGATCCGACAGTCCTAATCCAAGACTAAGGAGAGCTACAAATAAGAAAAAGAAAAACAATAAAGAACTAAAGCCTTTGAATCCTTGCATAGACTCCTCCTTTTTTGTCTCGGCGGACCTAATTACATTACTGTATATAAAGACTGATGACAAGGGGTAGAATTTAGCTTTTCTTGCTAAAGTAGAGGAAGAAAGGTAAACTATATTAAAGATATAAAGTTATATGTACAAGAGCTATGAGTTATAAGTTACAAGTTACACGAAAAAAACTCGTCATAATTGATGGCAATGCCATAATTCATCGCGCTTATCACGCTATTCCACCTTTAACTGACAAAGATGGTCGGATGGTTAATGCTGTGTATGGATTTACTTCCATGTTACTAAAAGTTTGGAGTCAGCTAGAGCCAGAATATTTAGTGGCTACTTTTGATATGGCTGGTAAAACATTTAGACATGCTAAATTTGAAAAATACAAAGCTACCAGAGTGAAAGCCGACCAAGAATTATACGATCAGATTCCACTGGTTCATAATATTGTTGAAGCATTTAACATCCCGATTTGGGAAAAGGCTGGATATGAGGCTGATGATCTGATTGGAACTATCGCCAAACAAGTTAGTGGTGTAGAAACATACATTGTTACCGGTGATATGGACACCTTGCAGTTGGTTAATAATCACACTAAGGTTTATACAATGCGCAAAGGAATGAGTGATATAGTTATTTATGATCCAGACCAAGTAAAAAAGAGATTTGGATTTGGACCAGAAATGGTGGTGGACTATAAAGCGCTTCGTGGCGATGCTTCGGACAATATACCAGGCATACGCGGGATTGGAGAAAAAGGTGCGACAGAATTAATATTAAAAATTGGTGGAATAGACGATATCTATAAAGCATTAAGCCTTAAGCCAAAAACCCTAAGTGATTTTAAACCAAATCTGATTAAGAAGTTAATAGAAGGAAAAAAAGATGCCGAGATGAGCAAAGAATTAGCCACGATTGATTGTGATGTTCCAGATGTTAATTTTAATTTAGAAGAATGCAGACTAAAAGATTTTGATCACGATAAAGTATTGAAAATACTACAAAAATTTGAATTTACATCTTTGGTAAAAAGAATTCCAGGAATGGATAGTAGCCAATATCAAAATCAAAATTCTCAATTTCACATTTCAAACCTAAAAATTGTTGAATTGAAAAAAGATAGTGAGGTTAAAAATTTAGTTAAAAATATAAGACAAAATAAAACTTTTGCTTGTAAAGAAATTATTAAAGGCAGAAATATTTTGGATGGAGAATTTCAGGGATTAGTTTTTGTGGTTGGCGATAACGGATTTTGGATAAAGGATAATTTAGTAAATAATATTTTAGAGATTTTTACAGATCCAAAATTAGAATTAGTCGGGCACAACTTAAAAGAGTTAATTAAAACTGTGTTGGTTTTGAATAAAGACTTGGAAATTAAAAATGATATATTTGATGTTCAAATCGCTTCATATTTATTAAATCCAGGAACTCGGACTCATAATATTTCTAGCATAATTTTAAAAATATTAGGCAAAAGTTTGCCAATCGGATCTAATCAAGAAAGTTTGTTTGGAGTAGATACAAAAGTCGTAGCCGATGAATTATTTTTATTATCACAATGTGTAGATAAATTAAAAAAAGAATTAGATAAAACTAATAACTTGGGGTTAGCGGAAAAAATAGAGATGCCATTAATGAAAGTACTAGCCAAAATGGAATTAAACGGAGTAGCAGTTGATGGTAAAAAATTAAGTGAATTATCAAAACAGGTAGCTATAGATATAGAAAAGATAACAGCCAAAATATATAAATATGCTGGTGAAGAGTTTAATATTGCTTCTACCACTCAACTAAGAGACATTTTATTTGAAAAATTAGAATTGCCAGCGGATGGGATAAAAAAAGGTAAGACTGGTTATTCTACCAATTCGGCTCAATTAGAAAAACTACGAGACATACATCCGATTATAGGGGAAATAGAAAACTTTCGCGAACTAACTAAATTACAAAATACCTATATTGATATTTTGCCAAAATTAGTCAACGAAAAAACAGGTAGAATTCATACAACTTTTAATCAGACTGTAACCGCTACCGGCAGACTGTCTAGCTCGGAACCAAATCTGCAAAATATTCCGATTCGAACTGTGCAAGGCCGAGAAATTAGAAAAGCATTTATAGCCGAAAGTGGAAACAGTTTAGTAGTAGCCGATTATTCACAGATTGAATTACGAATTGTAGCTAGTCTCGCCAAAGATAAAAAAATGATGGAGATTTTTAATAAAGATTTGGATATTCATAAAGCCACCGCTTCGTTTATTAACGGTGTTAAATTGGAAGACGTGACCAAAGAGATGAGAAGCGCTGCCAAAGCAGTTAACTTTGGTGTTTTGTATGGAATGGGTTCGTATGGACTTAGTGCGCGAACCGGACTAGCAGTATGGGAAGCAAAGGATTTTATAAAAAAATATTTTGAACAGTTTAGTGATGTTAAAAAGTATTTAGACCAAACTCTAAAATTTACCAAGCAAGAAGGTTATTGTGAAACCCTATTTGGTCGTCGTCGTTATTTGCCAGAATTAAATTCTCCAAATTTTCAAGTACGAAGTGGTGCTGAACGAATGGCTATTAATCATCCAGTACAAGGAACGGCAGCAGATGTGATAAAGATGGCGATGATAGAAATCAGTCATAAGCTGGAAGCCGTAAGCCTTAAGTCAAAAGTTAAACTTATTCTTCAAGTTCACGATGAACTAGTATTGGAAGTTAAAAAAGGACTAGAAGAAGAAGTAAGTAAAATGGTAAAAAAGACAATGGAAGACGTGGTTAAATTAAATGTTCCAGTTAGAGTAGATGTTGACTGGGGAGAGAGATGGGGGGAAATAAAGTGACAATATACAAAATACATATAATAAAATACAAACAAAAAATCCCTTTGAAAAATTCAGAGGGATTTTTATTAGAAGTTGATTTAACCTAAAAACTTTTTACTATGCTTTATTAAATCGTTATAATAATGTATGTAGGAATTTGCTAGTGTTCGATTTTTGATTTCTATAACCGTTGGAATAGGATCAAAAATTTGTAATATTACCGTACCATCACTATTAATATTAATATCAGCCATAGTTTTTATACTTGATGACAAGGTAAAAAAATTGTTTAAGTCCGGATGTTCCTTCGCCAGTCTTCTATCCTCGGTACCATACTTATACATTAACATATTCCAGACAATATTCTTTTTTATACGCATCTCATTATATATTTTATATTTATCACCCATGGGATTATACCAAGTTGTACCTAAGCCACCAATAATAGTAATAACACTATTCTTAGGCAGGCGTTCTAATAATGCCAAATGGTATGCTTGAAATTCTTCTTTGCCAAAATACATTCGGACGTTTGCTGATCCCAAAGACGCATTATTAATAAAGTTACTAATTCTTTTATCTTTTGATTCCAGCAAAAACTCAAATGGTTTTCCTTGTTTAACAATTTTTCCATCTTCCATAAAACATACTAGGTCGGCATTAGACATAGCAAAATCAATGTTGTGTGCTACCATAATAATACCAATTCCCCGTTTTTTTATAGTATCTAAATGGGATAATATGATTGCCGATTGTTCAACATCAAGTGAAGATGTAATTTCATCCAATAGTAAATATTTAGGCTTCAGAGCCAGAGCTCGTACCAAGGCAGAGCGCTGGCGTTGACCCAAAGAAACTTGATTTGGAAATCGATCAATAAACTCTTCCATGTTAAACATCTGATAAAGTTCATTGAGATGTTTTTTATTCTCATTCAAAATTCCTCTAACCAATAACGGTAGTTCAATATTTTTACGTAATGTTAAATGAGGCCAAATAAACAATTGTTGAAAAACGACTGATACCTTTGGCCACGGCGGAGTTATATCGCTTCTCTTAAGTGGAAATACATACTTTTTATTATCCAAAGAGACACTTCCCGATTCTGGTAAATCTAACATCGACAAAGCACGGATTAGTGTTGTTTTGCCACTTCCGCTTGGTCCGATCAGAGAGACAATCTTGCCAGGTTCAACTTTAATACTCACATTTTTCAAGATTTCCCTACCGTTATAAATTTTAGATAATTTTATTCCACTAAGCATAATTAATTTTCAGATATATCCCTAGTATATTTATTTTTTAGCCAAATCGCGAGACCGTTTAATGGCAAACAAATTATTAGAAAGAAGATTGCTAATGCTGTATATATCTCAATTGGTTTATAAATTATGGCATTTATTCTTTGGGCTACTCTAAATATTTCTTCGACTGAAATAAAGCTGGCAAATATAGTTAGTTGTAGCATGCTAACTTGCAAGTTTAATATCGTTGGAATTATTTGTCGCAGAATAATTGGGAATTTGATTTTTATAAAGATTTCTCGTTGGGTTAGACCACAAACTGTAGCTGCTAAACTATATTGCTTTGGAAAGTTAATTAAAGCGGTTCTGACTAAATCAGCTACAGCAAAGATATTAATGATAGATAAGGCAATAACTGCAGTGTAAAAAGGATCAATTGAAATATTCAATATGGCCTGTAAAGGATAATGAAGCCAAAATAAAATAATTAACACCGGTACTCCAGATAAAAGAAAAGAAGCAAGTGAAGATAATCCACCTACATCTTTCCGATACTTTGAACCTAAATATCCTAAAACTGTGCCTAATAAAATACCTGACGACCAGATAATAAGACACAGTTTTAAGGTAACCAGAAGGCCTGCTAACAGGCCTTCTCTATAAGTAATGATAATATTAATTACCGACATAATTTACTTATTTTTGAGGAACTACATAAGGTGCGCTTACACGATAGAATCCACCGGGATATTTTGTTTCGTATTGATTAATTACACCGTCAATATATCCATTATTAAGTAATTCTGTAATTGCATTATCAATCATTGTTTTAAATGTAAGTTCTCCTTTTTTAATTAACATAACATTTCCATAGACCACCACTGGCTTTGTGACAGAAACATTCTTAACTTTATTAGGATTAGTTTTTATGTATTGATTGGCAACCGTTGGTTCCAGAAAAGCCATATCAGCTTTACCATTAGCAACATTAAGTAACATTTGAGAAACGTCAGTTGACTGTGTTAGTTCCAAAGTCTGAGCATTTGAGAATTGTTTTTTGGCGATGGCTTGTGAGGTTTCTCCATCAACAGTGGCCAATTTATATTTACTATCATTTGCAAGATAGACATTATTATTAAATCTGTTATCATTTGCTCCCACATAGGCATTGATAGCGCTATAATAAACAGGCTGTGCAAATTCTGCACTTCTGCCACGAGTAGAGTTGCTCCAAGATGGCGATCCAATAATATCACATCGATTTGAATTTAGTGCTTGAATCATATCGCCCCAACCAACCTCGGCAATCCAATTAACTTTTAATCCCATATTTTCTGCAGCCTTATCCAAGGTTTCCACAAATACTCCTGACATTTTTCCGGTGTTTGGATCTTTTATTGAAGCAGGTGGGTAGACTACATAACAAGCGCGAATTACACCAGTATTAATGACATTGTTATAAACGTCAGAACCCACAACTTTATTTTTTGTTGAGGAGGTTAATTTTACAGTTATAAAACTTATGATTATAACTAATAATATAACTCCAACTATTTTTAATAAATTATTCTTCATATTATTTTGATTAATGAATCATTTTATAATTAATTTATTTTATTATACCACAATTATTTTTTATGAGATAGTTCACATAAACTTTGATATTACATAATTAATAAATTTGAGAATTAACTTACTATAAAAAAATCTATTTACGATACGATTTTTTTATCTTTCTGTATTTACAACACTGTTATACGCACAGAAGGGGTTGCGCACTGGGATAATAGCGGTGCGCGCGCTGTGGTCGGGCTAGAAGCCAAGCTTCAAGCCGACCAGGAAGCGATCTAGATGAACTAGCTCGCCGTCGCCCTGTTCAGGGTCGATGGGAGACCAATTCAGCCAGACCGTGGCGGAAGGGGAGGAGGGGGTGGTCAGCTCGACCAGTGGCCCGAGCCCGACTGGACGGCGGTACTTGGCCCCGACTGTCAGCCAGGGTAGGACCTTGTACTTGGGCGTCAAGTCAAACCAGACCCCCGAATCGTCTCCCTCGAAGGATTGTGGGTTAAACTCCACAACTCCCAAGAAAGAAAAAGATTTGTACCCAGCCCAGACTGAAGCCTCCAGCTGGAGTCCAATCCCACCAGCGGTTTGTTGACCCCCGACGGCTAGTCCCAGCTCGACCCAGTCAGTCGGCGCCCAGGTCGGTCCGGCGTAAGCTTCGGCCCAGCCCTCAGTGACGAGGACAAAAGCCGACGCCCCCAGTCCATGCCACCCGAAATTATGGGCAACATAGAGGTCGAAGGTGGGATGGGACTCACCAGTTTCAGGCTGGAAAAAAACCTCCAGTGAACCGGTGGTGTCGGCGTGAACGGGGGTGGAAAGCAGGCAGAATGCCCCAATCAGGGTTATCATGAGTTTCCTCATGTTTCCTCTCCTTATCCCAGATTATCTGGGGTTGGTTGTTTTGGTTGTAATGATCGGTTTGTCAATTTGACTTGATATTATAGCATAAAAAAGAGTATTTGTCAATACTGTCACTTGATTAGTGGTGACAATTATGATATGATAGTTTTAGCTCTGTATAGAGTAAAGAATGGCATAGTTGTCATAGTATAAGTGACAGAAATAACTATTTTATTATTTTTATAAATTATTCTATCCACAAGTATTATGTTATTAAAAGATCTTCAATCTGTTGGCTTTAGTAAAAATTTAGCTGAAATATATCTTTGTCTGGCTCAACTAGGGGGACAAGCTAAAGCCGGAGTTATTATTAAAAAGTTGGGAATTCATCGTAATATTGTTTATATTGGCTTAGATAAGCTAATTGAGAAAAAATTGATTACTAAAGTATCTCAAAGTGGTGTTATGATTTATAGAATATTGGATCCGGCGCGAATAATGAATGAAATTCGAGAAAAAGAAAATTTAGTTAAAAACATTATTGAAGAAATTGAGTCTCTAAAACAACACCCGAATACACAGGAAGTAACTGTTCACGAAGGCTTGGATGGCTTTAGAAGTTATAACATGCGCACACTAAAAGAAATCAAAGAAGGTGGAACGTTGTATATTCTCGGCTCATTTGGAGATGATTGGTATAAGTACATGGGCGAAGAGAAATATAAAAAATATTTTAAGCTTCAGTCTCAAAAAAAAATAATGTGGAAAGTTATTTCATATTATAGTTCTGAGCGCGATAAAAAATTAGCTACTGACACCTCATTATGTATAAGAAAACAAATTCCACAAACTTATCGTAATCCGGCCAACACTCACATTTTTAATGATACGATTGCTTTTCAAATATCAACCGAACCATTTTCAGTTATTGAAATTAAAAATAAATCACTCGCCGATGTTTATCGTAATTTCTTTGATTTATTATGGAATCAAAATGTAAGCACTTACATAGGTTGGGATGAAGTAGAAAAGCTTTTTTTTAAAGAGCTATTACCTGGTCAAAAAAAGGGAGACAGACTATATTGTTTGGGTGGAGGATATGGTACAACTGGTGAAGATAAAAGAGTGGCTGATTTTTATTTAAAATATAATAAGATTAGAATAAAAAACAAAGTTTTTTTAGATATATTATTTTATGAGCATCATCGAGAAAAGGCTTTAAATGAATTCGCCGACGCAGGAGATATAAATTTAAAATATACAAATGTTAAATTTCTACCATCATCATATTATTCCCCTCTCCAAATATATTTGATGAACAATAAAACAATTATCATAACCTGGGGAGAAAAACCAACAGCAACAGTATATAGTGAAAGCGATGTTTATACTAGTTTCAAAAAACAATTCGATTTGTTGTGGGATCAGGAAGTTTTTACATATCATGGTTGGGAGGAAATAGACCGTGTAATGCGAAATAATTTGGAAGAGGGATATACACATGATATTTACGGTGCTAATTATGGGGATAGTCCAAAGGAAGCAATGAATTTTTATGTGGAGTATCATAAAAAAACTGCTTTTTTGAGACCTAAAAAAAGAATAATTTTTTTTGAAAGAGATAGAACTACTAACGCAGAAAAAGAGGTGTCAGAATTGGATTCAATAACACGAAAACATATCAAAACCAGGTTTGTATCTGATAAATATTATTCACCAATGGAGACACATGTGTTTAAAGATAAAATAATTTTAATTTTTCTTTTTGATAAGCCTATTGCTACCATGTATACCAATCCGAAAATAATTGAGGCATACAAAAAACAATTTGAATTTTGGTGGAATATGTCAAAATAATAATTTAATAAAAAAATAAATTATTTAATTTTTCATTTCCAATCTTTTTTAAATATACTTTAATTATATTTTTATCCAACAGTTTTAGATTCATTTCTTCAATATCAAATTTCGCGTAGCCGTTTAATGATAAATAAGCTAAGTCAATTAAAGCTTTTTCTGGTGTGGCTTCCAAAATATTTTCTTTTTGTTCGTAGCCCCAAAATAAATCAGGTTGAAGATGATGATAAAAGATAATATTATCTACTGTTTCAATTTTTTTGGTTGGGTTGCTTGTGGCCAGGGTTAAATTTATTGGTTGTTGGCTTAAAATACCATATTTTGCCAAAATCCATTCAAATGATAAATAGGAGGGATGATATATTTCGCAAGCTAGTTGCTCCCAATCAACTTTTGTTATGTCAGTTGTGTAAACACCTCTAGTCAAACGGGATAATTCCTTTCTTTTTATTAATCGATTTATTGACACCTTTAAACTCGCTTCACTCAAAATACCAATTTTTTTTAAATCAGTGAGAGTAAAATAGTTTTTTGAAATGGATTTAATTTTTTCCAGTAATTTTGTCATAAAGTTGTTTAATTACTGAGTAATATTTTTTTGGCAAAAACACTTGTAGTTCATTGCTAAATTCTCGGGCTGAGTAAGTGGGTAATTTGTTTGGCAAAACAAATTCTTCTCGCAATGACTGGCTGATATACCATAAGTCAAAAATGTCGCGTCCTTTTTGGCGGTTATGCAAGGCACTAAGCTTTAAATTTTTAAGTTCAAGCAAGGTTGGTACAAGTAGTAGTGGTTGAAAAATGATGGTCGGACTGGTAATCATTGCTAGATTGGTTTTTAGTTTAACTTTTTTAGCCGGTTTATGAATTTCTATTTTAATAGAAAAATTATGTTTTAATTTTTCATCGTTTAAGTTTATCAAGGCAAACATTGTCTGCCGTTTATTTTTAATATCAGTTAATTTCCAATTATTTTGTTTATCAATCAGTTCAGTTAAAAATTTTTTAAAATCAGTAAGTTTGATCGGTTTGATTTGTAATAAATCAATATCTTCGGAAAAACGAGGGGAGTTATAGACTAGACGCAAAGCTGTACCACCATAAAAAACTATTTGTTGACCAATTTTATTTTGCGCTAATTCATTAAGAATAATCATTTCCGCTTCTTCGCGTAAAATGTGATCTTTGGCGATTCCTAATTCTTTAATTAGTTTGTTCAATTGATTTTGATTCATATTAGTGATTTAAGTTAGTAAACAATTATGTTAACTTTATTATATCATTAAAATAGTGGTTTGTCAAGGGACCATAACAAGAAATTTACTTTGCTCAAAAATCCAGAATAACAGATTAATAATTATCAATTTGATGAGTTGTGGAAGAAAAAATAAACCCAGCACAAAAATGTATTGCTTGTTTGTGGTATTAGATCACCGACTACGACTATCTATAATATCTCAACTTCGTCAAACTCCTTATTTGTATAGGGTAAACTATTGCCAAAAATATTTATTGTTGTATAATGAGAAAGAAGGTTTTTAAATATTAACTATATATAATATGAGCGAATCAAGAAGTGAATTAAACGATGAAACAAGAGTAGAAGCATACAAAGAAGATCATTGGAGGGAACAGGACCAACTTACTAATAATTTGACTGACTCAGGAGCAGAAAAGTTTTTTGATTCAGAGAATATGCCAGAATTACCTAAATCTTTTTTGGAAGGAAAAGGATGTTGTTGTTGTATTGATGAAGGAACGGTTCATAGAGATAATCAAACAGACAACTTTTTTCTTGCTGGCAGTGGTATTTTATTTCCAGCTGATTCATATGATGAACGATTAATTGCGGTTGCTGAATTATTATTAAAAAAAGAAGTTGGTGCAATTACTAGTCACGATGGATGTGGGGCAGGAGGAATCGCTTGGAAGAAATTAACCGAAGGAGAAAGAAATGAATTAGAACAAGAAGGGATAGAAGATTCAGATCAATATGCTAAAAAATGGGCAAAAGACTTGCAGGCCAAGATGAACGAATTAAAATCAGATGAGACTGAAGAAGTTGATTATGATCATATATCAGCTGCAGACATGTCTAGACGTAGTGAATTTCACAATGCTCGCGTAACATATTTTGATTTGACTGGTAAATTTAATCCTAGAAAATTAGGCGAGAAAGTTCCTTATGGCTTTGTAATTGACCACGGAGATATAGTAAGTGACACAAGCGAAGAGAATATAAAAAAATACCCGTTTGCAGAATTAGACGTAACTTTTAATATTGCTTTTGGTGATCATGGGTTTGGTGAAAAATTCACCGAAACCAGTCCGTTTGTTGTTGTGGTTGTGTCGGGTTCAGCTGAAGAATTAAAAGAAGCAGAAGAAAAAATTAAAGGATTATTACCAGCAGAACATAAAGATAAAATTAAAGTGGATGGATTTGTGTTTGAAGGATAGGAAGAAAACGTTTCAAGAAAAGGTCTTTCTGAATACAGAAGGCCTTTTTAGTTGACAATTAGTTGACAATTATTAAAAAGTGTGCTATATTATTAATTGCAAACTAATTGTATACAAGTATGGATATAAAAAGGCTAATCTTAGATAAAATTAGCAAAAAAGGTCAGATAAAATCTTCAGAAATAGTTAAACAAACCGGTTTTAGCCGTGCTTATATTAATCGTTTTTTTGGAGAACTTTTAGATGAAGGGCAAATAATCGCTTTTGGTAAAACTAAAAGTACTTTTTATGTTTTGGCTAATAAAAACGCAGTGAATAACGCCAAGAAAGATATACTAGAGTTTAATAAAACCTTTAAAAATAAAAATTTAAAAGAAGATTTGGTATTGGCAGATATTAAGAAGAAAACTGGTATTTTTGTTGATTTACCAAAAAATATTTCTAATATATTGGATTATGCTTTTACAGAAATGTTAAATAATGCCATTGATCATTCACAATCAGATGAAATAATTGTATCAATTAAAAGACAAAAAAAAGAGATAATTTTTTCTATTTTTGATTTTGGTGTTGGTATATTTAATAATATAAAGAGTAAATTTAAATTAGATGATGAATTACAAGCGATAGATTTTTTATGGAAAGGTAAGCAAACTACAGACCCCAAAAAACATTCTGGACAAGGTATATTTTTTACATCTAAAATAGCGGATAGCTTTTTAATAGTAAGTGGGAATAAAAAAATTCGTTTTCTTAATAAGCTAGATGATATTTTTGTAGACGATGTTAAAAACAATATTAAAGGAACACGAATTTCATTTTTTATTGATCTAAATACTACAAAAACTGCCAAAAATGTTTTTGATGAATACACTGATTTAGAATTTGAGTTTACTAGAACAAAAATCAAAATAAAATTATTTAAAGTGGGCAAAAATTTGATTTCTCGTTCCGAAGCCAAACGCATTATGATTGGTTTAGATAAATTCGAAGAAATAATTTTGGATTTTAAAGATGTGGATACAGTTGGTCAGGGGTTTGCTGATGAAGTTTTTCGTGTTTGGCAAAATAAATATCCAAAAATTAAAATTAAATTTATTAATGTGAATGAAAATGTTGAGTTTATGATTAGACGAGCAATCATATAATGGTGGATAGATATTTTTTTATTCTTTAAAAATTATGATATAATATTTATAATTAATTATTAATTAAATGTAATATGAGGAGGGCATTTAGGTTAGCAATTATATTCGCTTTTCTTATTGGCGAATTTTTTATTACTCAAAATTTATATGCAGTTGATGATGATATTATAATCAATGAAATAGGAGCTTATGAATTAAATGGTAACGAATGGATAGAGATTTGGAATCGGGGGAGCTCCACCATCGACTTAACAGATTGGAAATTTTGGGAAGATAATACAAACCACAAATTATCAGTTAGCAGTACTGATTTTTTTATGTCTGCAGGTGAGTACGGTGCCATAGTTCAAGATGAAGAAAAATTTAAAACTAATTATCCACTATTTAGTGGATCAATTTTTGATTCCAGCTGGGGAAATTTAAACGAAAGTGGTGAAGAAATTGGATTGAAAAATAGTAGTGGGGATTTTGTAGAGCAGTTTACATATATTGAAGCGACTAATAATTCACTAGAAAGAAAAGACCCGTTTTTATTAGATTATACAACTAGAAATTGGGCAGAACATAGTTCGGCTAATAGTTTGGGAATACAAAATAGTGTATACCAGACAAACACCTCAACACAACAACAAGTAAACACTTCAACAAGTAATCAAGTAAGCACCTCCACACCAGAACAAACAAATACGTCAACGCCAATCATTAGCTCCACAATTTATTTGTGGCCGTTTATTAAAATTAATGAATTTGTTTCTGATCCGCAAGATGGTAATGAATGGGTTGAATTATATAATAATTCTACTAGCAGTTTTGATCTAGTAGGAGGAAGTATTTGTGATAATCGTTTAACGGGTTGTAAGATGGTTAGCGGAACCGTCGCCGGACTTGGTTGGTTAGTAATTGATTTACAAACAAAAAGTTTTTTAAATAACAATGGTGATAGTGTAATTTTGATTGATCCCGATGATGATATTATAGATAGAGTTGATTATGGTGATAATTTTATACCTAGTAAGGGGCAGTCGCTAGCTCGAAAAAGTGACGGACAAGATAATGATAGTATTAATGATTGGGCAGTAACAACGCAAATTACTAAGCAGGCTAAAAATGTAATTGTCGCGCCAGTAGTTCCGACGAGTGGAGGAGGAAAAACAATGAACGACACCCCCCTCACCCCCCTCGAGGGGGGAGTTGATATAACTTCGACGAGCACAAGAGACATAACGACTACAACATCTTCGACTATTCCTACTACTGGCAAGGTAATTATCACCGAACTGCTTCCTAACCCAATTGGTCAAGATGCGAAAGGTGAATATATTAGAATAACAAATTTATCTAGTAGTACTATAAATTTAGTTGGTTGGAAATTAGCCGATTTGGCCAAAAGTTTTAAATTGTCGGGGATTATTAATTCCGGCGAGTCAATTGTTTGGTTACGAGCGAGCACTAGTATTGCTTTAAATAATACTAAATCGGAAGTAGTTAGCTTGTTAGATTCGCAAGGTAATTTATTAGATAAAGTGGGATATAACAAGGCATCAGAAGATATGGTTTACCGTCGTTATGGAGAAGAATGGAAATGGGAGAAATTAAGTTTGGAGTTTGGAATTGGTGGAAGCAATGTAGAAATTATAAATGAATTAGCTGATGAAGCAGAAGAAGTAATAAGTAAGACATCAGTTAAAAAAACAAATATAATAAAAGTGGCAAAAATTACAACGCCTGTTGTCTATTCTTTTTTTAATAAAACATTATTAGAGGCAAGAGAATCAACTAAAGGAGAAAAAGTTAAAGTTGTAGGTGTCGTTAGTGTTTTGCCCGGAGTGTTTGGTAGTCAGTATTTATATATTTCAGATCAAACTAGCGGTATTCAAATTTATAGTTACAAAAAAGATTTTCCAGCTTTAGCAGTTGGAGACAAAATAGAGGTGATTGGAGAAATATCCAGCGCTTATGGGATTAATAGGGTAAAAATAACCAACAAAGACGATATAGATGTTTTGGCTACTAATCAGACCATCAATATTAATTCTAGTAGTTTATCTGATTTATCCGAAATGAACTTGGGAGGTTTGGTAAAAATATCTGGTTTGATAACGGAACTTAAAAGTACCTACATGTATGTGGATGATGGCAGTGATGAGATAAAAGTATATTTTAAAAGTGGTGCTAATATTAATAAAGCCAGTTTTAAAGAAGGGAAAAATGTAGAAGTAGTTGGGATACTAGAAATCAGTAGTGATAGTTGGCAATTACAGCCTAGAAATCAACAAGATATAAAAATAATGGGTGATTCAGAATATTTAATAAACCAGAATCAAGTTTTAAAATCAGATCCAAATACATCCAAAGAATCTACCAGTAAATATTTAGAGACTACAGCTGGAGGGCTGGGAGCTATAATTTTGGGTTTTTTAATTAGAGCTCGGGGGGCTTTGGCGCTAGGTGGAATTAAAAAAGCCGCTCTAATGGCGGCTAGAATTATTAGAAGAGGTTAAATAAATATATTAATTATTATTTTTGTAAAAGTCAAAATTATAAACAGGCTCGAGCAGTAAAATAGTCACCAGCAGTTGGTTCTGAACCATTCTTAATTTCTTCAGCTCGTTTTGTTCCTAACTTTTCATAAAAGCATTTTTCCATAGCTGGCGTAATACTAGAAGGTAGAGAGCTAGGGTCAACACCAATTTTCTCCAGTGTTTTTTCTTGAGTTGGTGAAAGAAGTGGATTTTTGTCTTTTGTTTGAGCCGATGTATTATCTAATTTTGTATCGGAAGTTGTAGATTGAGATGACGAACTAGTCAAAATTTTAATTAGTGGTTTTATTTCAAATGGATCAGCGACATATAAATAAATCCCAGCCAGAATTAAAATAAAAAATATTACACCTAAGGATATAAAAAAGATTTGGAATAGTTTTTTCATAGTTTTTATATTAAATTATTGATAATAAATGGTATTAAACCGTCTCGATGTACAGTGGGGTATTCTCTGTTAGTTGCCACTAGTACAAGGATTGTGGTAAGTCACGGGGTATTAACATCACTCGCTGATGAAGAGGAAGTGAACTTCCTCTTCTCTCACTCCGTTCGTTAATAAAAGTATACCATTTTTTGGTATACTTTTAAATGCGGGGATTCGGGGATAGCTTCCAAACAGTTTTTGCTAATCGTAGTTATAGTTAAACCTTAATATCCTCAATCCTTATTAATCTTGATAGCTTTACCATCAATTAAAGCTTCAGACATCTTTTTATATGCTGATTGTAATATTCTCTGAAATGTACTTTGCGAAGTTTTCATATTTTTGGCACATTCATTCTGATCTAAATTTTTAACATTCTTCAATCTTAAAGCTTCTATTTCTTCAGTAGTTAATTCAATTACCTCTAAAATCTTTATAGGTACGCCTCTGGGTTTAAAATATGTAACTCTAGGGTCAAACTTAATCCTTCTTCTTAATCTTGGTCTAGGCATAATTAATCGTTATTTTTAAACCTGGCAAAAAAACCACTTTTTCTACCTTTTTTAATACTCTTTCCACCATTACCTTCACCTTTCCCGTTAAAAGGCTTGTCTTCATTTTTTACATCAGCACATTTACCTTGTTGTGCACCAGTTTTAGCTCCTTGGCCATTTGGGCCAGTACCATCATAATTAGGCATATATTTTTAATTAATGAATTAATGACTCTATATTATGAGTATATACCCAATATTATTATTTGTCAAAAATTAGTTATCCACTTTAATTTTTAAAAAATAAATCCCTAATAAAGTCGCTATTGGAATAGATAAAACAAGCCCAATACTACCAATTAATGTTCGGACTATTTCAGTAGTTATCATTTCTCCATTTAAGGCGTTTGACAAGCCAACTGATGAGCTCATGCTAAATAGCAATAATAATGGTAGCGAAGCTCCAGCATAAGCTAAAAATAATGTATTAACCATAGAGGCCATATGTGAAACTCCTACCTTCATAGCTTTGGCATATAATTGTTTTTTTGATAGTTGTGGATTGGCAATTTTTAATTCCTGTATCAACGATATCTGGGTAATTACCACATCATCCAATACTCCTAATGCTCCGATAATAATACCTGCCAACAACAGCCCCTGCATATTAACAGTTTTGCTGGCAAAACCTACCAAATATAAGGCTTCATCACTAGCAAAACCTGTTAATCTGGTCAAAGAAGTAAATAATAAAGATAATAAACCAATTATTATTAAAGAAATAAAAACTGAAATGATTACTAAGGTTGATTTTCTTTTTAACCCTTCGGTAATATATACAGACAGAATTAAAATGAACAAAGAGCCAATTATACTAATCGACAAAGGATTGCTACCAACCAATATTCGAGGAATAATAAATTTTAAAATAATAAGGAAAGTTAGCATTAAAACTATTAAGGCACGCGCGCCTTTTAGTTTACCTATGGCTATAACTACAATAGCAAAAATTAAAGCCAACCAATAAATCCAGCCTTGACGGACATAATCTAAAACAAAAAATATATCTTGTCCTTCAGAATTTAGATTATGGCTTACCATCACTTTATCTCCCATCTTATACGTCTTAGCAGCCACCACATCATATTTTGTACCATCGAATATTATTTCTTTATTTTCCCATTTTCCGTCTAATCCTTTTAATTTTAATTTCTGCATTATTGAAACCGAACCATTTTCTCTAGTAGTCTTTTTTTCTTCTATAATTTCAATTACTCTAGCTTTAAAGGTTTGGTCTTGATTTGATTGGCTTTGTGTCTGAGCAGACGCAAGTGTAGGGAATAAAAAACAAAATAGAAAAAATATTAAACTAATTTTTAATAATTTTATATTCATATTACTTTCTATCTTACCCCACTATCTAAGGTTATTCAACGTGCCCTACTGCCCAAATTAACAAAATACCTAAGACGAAGAATATGAAATGAAGTATATTTTTTAGGATATTTTTTCCATGCTTTACTTCTGGAATTAAGTCAGAAGCGGCAATGTATATAAAATTACCTGCTGCAAATGGAAGTAAGTAAACTATATTAATTTTAGATGCAGCAAAGTAAGCTAACAGACCACCAAAAACCATAGTTAAAGCAGAAAAGAAATTAAATAATAAAGCTTTACTCTTTTTCCAACCACCATGAATTAAAATTCCAAAATCACCCAACTCTTGAGGTATTTCATGAGCGGCAGCTACTAACCAAGTTACTATACCTAATCGGATATCAACTATAAAGGCACTACCGATAGCTAGACCACCTAAAAAGTTATGTAACCCATCAGCTATTAATATTAAATATGTAACTGGATGTTTGTGTTCAGATGGAGCACGATGACAATGGTGCCAGTTGATAAACTGTTCTAATAAGAAGAATAAGGAAAAGCCAACTATAACTAGAAGAAAGACAGACTGTCTATCACTAACCTGTTCAACCGCTTCTGGAATTAAATGTAATAAAGCACCAGCAAGTAACGCACCAGCAGAAAAAGAAACGAGCGGAAATATCATTTTTTTAATTCTACTTTCATTAAAAAGTAGTATTAATACGCCTATTAAAGACAGTAGGCTCATGGCTAAGGTGGATAGAATTATCCAAGCTAAAGTTGACATAATTTTTTGTTAGTTTATTATTTATTTTGCACATTTACGACACAAACCAGACAGGCTAAGTTCGTGAATTATTTTAGTAAAATCTTTGATGTTGCTAAATAAGTGATCACAAGGTACACATTCAATTTTATTACATTTACGACAAGTAATGTGATGGTGCTGAGAATTTGCTAGATAATATTGATATTCACCATTTATCTTTTCTTTATATAATATTTCTAATTTGGTAAATAGTTGTAGAGCACGGTAGACTGAAACTAAATCAATTTGTTTTTTTAATTTCTTATATATGTCTTTTGGCCTATAGGGTATGTGTTTTTTAGATAAAAAATCTAAAACCATTTTTCTTGGCCGGGTCAACTTATATCCTGCTTCTTTAATTTTTTGTTCATTCATAATAACAATACTATAACATAACTGCAAATGGTTTGCAAGTAGTATCTACATTCTGCCATTATCAAAATAATTACAAATAAAAAAATAGTCTAAATAATCAGACTATTTTTAATTCTATAAAAATAGAACTATTTAGCTTTGTTGTATTTTATTGGCGGAGGAGGCGAGATTCGAACTCGCGGATCGATTTGACTCAATCAACACTTTTCGAGAGTGCCCCATTCAGCCGCTCTGGCACTCCTCCTTTATTGGCACTGTCGTATCTTGATTTATTATATATATTATGTTAATCTATTGTAGCTTTCATGTCAAAAATGGAAGGGTGTCTGAGTGGTCGAAAGAGACGGTCTTGAAAACCGTTGTCCTTCACGGGACCGTGGGTTCGAATCCCACCCCTTCCGCAGGATTTCAAAATCGCATTTATTAGAGACTCCTAGCATCAATTGATAGGGGTTTTTTAATTTAAAATTAGCCAATTTTTGGTCTTCAAAGAAAGCGTTCCAAAGTAGTTTTTCTAGCACTCCTCGCTTGTTTTCATCTTCCTTCTCCAAAAACTCTTTTTTGGCTCTACTAGCGGTTAAAAAGTATTTTTTAGTCCGTTCCAAAGTGACTTTCTCCTTCTTGCCTTTTTTACTTATTTTCTTAATTTGTAGCTTTATTTCCGTTTCTTCATTTTCTAATTGCTTGATTTTTTGTTCGTATAAAGCCTTTGGTGTATTTTTTGATAAATAACTATCAATTAACCTACTTTGCCTTTCCTGTGTTAGCTTGAGGGCGTTCTCAAGCCTCTTTAGAGCAGTCTCTGCATACTTATTTTTATGCTTTAGCTTTTCTATTGATGAGAGGTACATAATTTCTATCATTTCTTCATCAAAACGTAAGTCTTCAAATATATTGGAGATAAAGTTTTCTACCTCTTCGGATCTTAGATATTTTTTGTGCTGTTCACAATTGCCTTTACCATTTGTACAATAATAATAACTAAATCCTTTTTTCATTGTGGCTGTTAGAGAACAACCACAAACATGGCATTTGAGAAAACCTCTACAAGGGAAGAATCTTTTTTTAGGTCTTATTCTGTGTCTGCCATTTATTATATCACTTACTTTATCAAATAATTCTTTATCTATTAGTGTTTCGTATGTACCGTTATAGTATTTTCCATCTTTTTCCATCAAACCATAATAAAAAGTATTATTTAAACTTTTATGTATAACTGTTTTTCCAACTTTACCACGACCTCCTTTTGTTCTTAAACCTTTTTCATACATAATTTTAGTCAGCTCTCTTACTCCGTATTTACCAGTAGAATAAAGATTAAACATTTCAACAACATAAGAGGCCTGTTGAGGGCAGGGTGCTACATTTTTAGTATTTCTATCATTGATATAACCAAGCGGTGCCATATTAGGCCACTCGCCCCTGTTTAACTTAGCCCTTATACCTCTTTTTACATTAACACTTAAATCGTCAACATATTTTTTGGCCATACCAAACTCAAGATTCATCATGAATTTATCTTCACTGGTATTGTTGTAGGTTTTACCAAAAGTTTTTATCTGTTTAATGTATTCTTCATCCATTAAATTGATAATTTCTCCGCCATCTTTGGCATTTCTTGCTAATCTGTCTATTTTCCAAGTATAAATAGTACACCCTTTGTGTTTTACAATATAATCAATCATTTTTTTAAAGATTGGTCTACCTGGTTTTTTGGCCGACATACTTTCTGAAAATTTTTCATCTAAGATAATAGCATCTTTATTAGCTAGTTCTTTTGCCTCAGACATCTGTGATTCTATCGATAAAACTTGTCTGTCCTCCGCTTCCATCGACTTTCGGCAATATGATAGGTTTTTCATATAGTTTAGTATTTATTTCTTCTTTTTTAATTTTTATACCGTCTGCTATTTCTGTATAGTAATCATAATTATTAAGAAAATCAATAGCCTTTCGTTTTTCTTTGCTAAAATTCCTTAAATTATATACTCTGTAGTTTAAACTCTCCAGATATTCAATAGGGATATTCTTTTTTTCATATTCAATTGATTTTTCAGGGAACATATCTAAAACAGGGGTAATCAATTCATCAAAATTAACTATAATTGGTTTTTTTAATTCTTTGCTAGCAAAATATGATTTTTCTCCCTGAAGTCTTGGGTCTCCTAAATCCTTAACCATATATTTAGTCATATATTTACCAACGTTTTTAATTCTATTAGCACCTTGTATTTTAACGAAACCCAAATTCCATTTTTCTTCAAATATTTTTTTATTATCACGCCTAAAAGGAAGATTAAAAAACATAGTATGGTAATGTATGGAACCGCCATTTTTCTTTTTTCTACCATAAAAATCAAAGTCTTTTTGAAATTCAATTACAGTTAAGTATTTTAAAAAACTATTTTTCTGTCCGATAACTGCCAAATTTAATCTCTGTATAAATTTTGTAAATTCATAGTTAGCTTTTTTTATATATTGTTGGTTTTCACCAAAAGTCAAAGTGGTAAAAACAGGTTTATACATACGACCTTTTTTATTTTTATAAACTCTAGAATTACAATTCGTTAAATCAATTATATTTCTTTTAGCTCTTTTGTATCTTTTTTCTTTTAATATATCTGGTGGAGTTGGGTCGTTTTTGGTTTTTTCTTTATTGGTTCTAGGTTTACCGCCAACAAAGTATTCTTTGCCATATTCATAGTATTCCACATGATCATTACAGATTTTTAAACGTTTGGTGGAAGTATAGAAGATATCCCCGTTAAAATGTACAAAGTTTCCCATAGGTTTATGTTTACTTAGTTAAATTAGTTCTGATTAAGAGTTCCGATAATCAAGTCCAACTTTAACAGGGCTTCGCCCTGTTAATCCCTAGTAAAGAGCAGGTATAAGTCTGCCAATGAATCTAAGTATTCGTCAGCTTCTTTATTGGTAATTACAAGATTATATTTTTTTGAGAAATATATTTTTATTCTTTTCACTAATTCGGGGCTGTAATTAAACATAAAAAAATAACTTGATATTATTCAAATTATTCTATATGAAGAGGTTTTACTAAACTTTACGTAAATTTACCTAAAAAGTTGATAAGTATTTATTATTGATTTTAACAAAGCCTTTTTTGCTGTTGTTGAAAATTAAGAAGTTATCTATTTTACCGCTAGTATGTTTCATGATTTTATCTTGTATATCTCTACAGGCACTAGTACATCTAGTATATTTTATATCATTTTCACTATCTCCAAATACATCAGATAGTATGTTGTCATAGTAAACTTTATCACCTAGACTTTGTTCGAATATGTATTCCATTATTAAGTGTTGATTATTGTTTTCATTGTCCTGTTGTTTACTTATTTTAATTTTATCGTTCTTGATATATAGCAAGCTGTTTTCAGAATCAAATTCTAGTACTCTGTGATTATTGGTTTTGTTTGAATTTAGTTCCATTTCAGACAATATGTTTATTAATTTTATGTTTAGATTAGTTATATCTTCATGATGTCTGTTTTTGTTCATTAAAGCTGTATAGTCTAGATATGGGTTGTTTTTAGTTTTACCCTCTTTGCTTTTTAGTAAGATGTTAGTTAATAGGTTATTGTTATCAATGAGTTTAATGTAGTCGTTTATTAAAAAATTATCATCCATACCATAAAGTAAAAAACTTTTTTGAAATAGTTTGTATAAACGATTTAGTTCTCCTTTAATTTTCGTTATTTCATTTTCCATATAGTTAGTTTAAGCAAAGTTTACCAGTTTAGTCAAGAGTGTGATAATTGGGAGAGCGAACTTTGAAAAACAAAAAAACTCCGAAAATCGGAGATTTTTTTTGTTTTTTCTTTGTTTTACAGCTTTCTTTGGCAGTGGCTACATCTTTTTGCCTCTTTCGGTATCATCTCTGCACACTCTGGACACTTCTTTTCTTTATTAAATTTTTGTTCTATTTTTCTTTTTATAATTAGAATAACGATTAAGCCAAGTATCAATAACCAAGCAGGCCATAATAGTTTGCTTAATTCCCAAAACCAAGGCCAAATACCTTTAATACTTTCCCAAATACTAGGTGAATTTAGATAGCTCATATTTTTAGGTTAAAATTAGGTAACAAAAAAGGGCAGACGAGTGTTCACCTACAACAAGACACCAACAAGGGAGCTCAATTGTAGAACTCGCACTGCCCATTACTACCTACAATATAGGCAAAAAGACAGTTTCCCTTGTTGAAAATTGTTATAGGTGAACGAAGATATTATATCTGAAATGAGTAAAATAGGCAATATCAAGGTATTGATTATAGTACTAAAATGTGCTAAATTAACTTTAATTATTTATAAAGAATAGATTGTATATGAATATAAAATCAATATCGATAAAGAACTTTAGGTCTATAATAAATATTCCAAAACTTCCTTTAGATAGTTGTATGACAACTTTGGTTGGTGCAAATGAACATGGAAAATCTAATATATTATTAGCAATATCTTGTCTGGGGAAAGATAAGATTTTTGATCCGAATACAGATAATAGAGTAGGCAGTACAGGAAAATCATTTTATCCAGATATAAATTATGAAATCGAATTTTCTAAGGAAGAAAGAGAGATAATGCAAGGAAAAATACAGGAGCTATATCCAGAAAGAGAAGTAGAAAAAGATGGTGTTAAGAATAAAGAAAATCCAGAAAAAGTTTTTAAGTTTAGAGATGTACCAAGCATAATAAATTTTAGATTGTATGTGGTTAAACAAGAAACTGGTGAAGAAAAAGTTTTTTATCAAATTAAGGATATTACATATAAAAAAATTATAGATGATGATATAAAAAAAGGAATTCATGAGTATGTTAGAGCGGAAGCAAAAAATAAATTTATTTATTTTGATGATTTTGTAGACAGGTTGAAATCTATAATAACAAAAGATGAAATGATTAAACCAGATGAAAATTTAATCATAAAAGGACTTCTAAAAACCTCGGGCTTGCTGGGATTTGAAGAAAAAATATTTACTGATGATTTGCAAATTAGACCTATGTGGGATAAGGCTCCTCAAAAAATAACAGAGTCTATAAAAAAAGTTTGGGACCAGGGATTAAAAGATAATATTAATATAAAATTAACGAAGACTCAGGATGGTCAAAATATTATGGTTGATGTGGAAGATGATAATGCATACGTAGGCTTTGAATCAAGAAGCCGTGGTTTTAAATGGTTTTTATCTTTCTTTTTGAAATACAGGGCACATCACGATGGAGACTTGGCCGATTCAATTTTTATAATTGATGAACCTGGACTTTTTTTACATCCAAAAGGATAAAAGGATTTGCTAGCTTACTTTGAAAATCTTAGTAAAAATAATCAAATTATATATTCGTCACATTCACCGTTTATGATAAATAGAATGTATCCAAATAGAGTGCGTATTGTAGAAAAAACACGTGATGCAGGAACTGTGATTAATACTAAAGGGTATACTTCAAATTGGAGACAATTACGCACCAGTTTAGGTATGTCCTTGTCAGATAGTTTTTATTTTGCGGACAAAACTCTCTTAGTTGAAGGGCCTGAAGATGTGGTTTACACACTTTCTTTATTGAGATTTCTAGCTATTCAAAAAAATAAAAAAATAGATATAAATATGTTTTCTATAATTACCGCTGGTGGTGCTGACAATCTTCCTGCAATGACTAGAATTATAAAAGACGAAGATCGCCCCATAGTCATTTTAATGGACAATGATAAGCCAAAGATATATAAAAGGCTTTGCAAAATGATAAAAAAAGAAAATGTTAAAAAGATTGATGATTTTGAAGATGGGTTAATAACCATACAAGATTTACTTCCTAAAGAATTATATGAAAATGCGGTAAATAAATACATAGACAGTTTAATAAGAGATGGTGTATTGAAAGAGCAAAAAGTCCCTGTTAAATTTAAAGTTGTAACAGTTAATAATCGTGATAAGAGTGTCGATGTATTTACAAAAGAACAATTTGGTGAAGATGTTGAACCTATATCAAAATTGGGTATTGCAAGAGAATTCGAGAATGAATTAGAAAAAATAGCTAAATATGACAAAAATTATAAAACAGCTTTAAAACTTACAGAATGGGTTATTGAGGTATTAAATCTTGAGTTGAAATAAAAATATTATTAATAATTTAAAATGTCTTTTAAAAAAACAAAACTGTACAGACTATTTAATGTACTTGATAAAGTTTCGGAAGAAAATCGTCCCAGAATTATTTATATAACAAATAATCAAATTTTGCGTTGTAATAATGGAAAATTAGAATTTTGTGAATTTACAAAGCCACATGGAATTATAAAAGATTTATCATTAGATAGAAATTCAGTATTGGGTTTATTTTCAAAAATAGAATTTATGGTTAATGAAATCTTATTTTATGCCATTAGACCAAAGGCAGAAGATCGTCTAAATGAAACGATTGATTATTTGGATTTATTTACAAAAATAAAGTTATTAAAAAATTGGAATATTATTGACAAAAATATAAAAAAATATTTAATTTGTTTAAAAGAAGTTAGGAATGGATTTGCTCATAATTGGTCAGAAAGAGATATCAAATATAAAGACAAGAATATAAATGATAATTTTTCTAATTTTCGTAAAGATTTATTAGAGGTTTGGTTAAGTTTAATAAAATTATTACAAGATAATATGCCCGAAATAAATGAGGTTTTAAAAAAATATAAAAAAATAACATAATTTATATGGATATTATATTAAAAAGTTTAGCCTCTGCTGTAGTTACAGCTATTATATTGTTAATAGCCAAAGTAGCTGGTCCTAGAATGGCTGGTGCTATTGGAGGAATTCCTATTGTTTTTGCTATATCTTATATATTACTTACTCTCAACGACAAAAGTTTATCTCGTGATTTTCTAATTGGAGGAATCTATGGTGCTATAGCAGCCATATTTTTTAGTGTAATTTTAATAGCTTTAAATTTTTATTTTATTAGAAGCCATTGGTTAAATTTTATAATAGCTTATATACTATGTTTTTGTTTTGCCCTTATTTTAGTATATTTTACTTCAAAGTAAATGAAATTAGCATCTAAAAATCTAGTTTATTAACTTAAGTTAGCATAAACCCACGTTCCCACTTCGTCCCATCCTCCCCGCAGTTAAAAACTAAGCTAATAATAGCTTAGTTTTTGTATAGGAGTTTATAACTTTGGAACGCTATTGACATTACATATATTATAATATATACTAAGTATATACTTAATATATACAATTAATAATAAAAATATGAATACTGTAGTTATAAATATAAAAACTGATCCAAAAGTAAAAAAGGAGGCTAAAAAAATTGCTTCTGATTTAGGTTTAACCTTAAGCGGAACTATTAATGGTTTTTTAAAACAGTTTATTAGAAATAAATCCATCTTCTTTACTTTAGATGAAAGTAATCCCAGTGAATATTTACTATCTTCTATTAAAGAATCAGAAAAAGAAAGAAAACAAAAAAAACACCATTCTTTTAAAAATAATGAGGAAGCTCTTAAATTTCTTGATAAATAATAAGTTATGCAAATTGAGTATTCTAAAAAATTTATTAAGGAATTTAAAAAATGTCCGTCTAAAATTAAAACTGCTTTCAAAGATAAATTAAAAACTTTTATAAAAGATCAATTTAATCCTATTTTAAACAATCACTCTCTTTCTGGAAAGTTAAAAGAGTACAGAAGTATTAATATTAATGGAGATTGGAGAGCTATTTTTCAAGAAATTAAAGATTGTGATGTGATATACTTTGTTGCTATTGGTACACATAGTCAACTATATTCCTAGTAAATACATTCTAATATAGAGTCCCACCCTCCCTGCATTAATTAAAAAATAATATTTTTTCCAAAATATACCTAAATCTAGGTATATTTTTGATTTTATAGTATAATATTTATATAAACTATTAAGTGTTGCATATTTTTTCAAGGTTGTGTATAATATTTTAAAATAAATTATAAAAAGCTTTAATAAATAAAATTTTATGTGGGTAAAAGACTATATGCTTAGTGATATCTGTAAAACCTCGGCAGATACCACAGTAAAAGAAGCGGTAAAAAAAATGGTTCAGCAAAAGACAAACAGTTTAATTATAGTAGATGATCAAGATAGGCCAATTGGTACTTTATCATCTCATACTTTGATTAGAGAGACGGTTCCAGAGTATTTAAAAGACGATCCGGTTTCTTCTAATTTTGGCGCAGAAGGAACTTTTAATAAATATGCTCAAAAGATTGAGAATAAAATTGTAAGTGATATCATGTACAATGATACTCATATATTAAGTGAAGATGACACCATGATTGAAGCTGCTGCTTATACTGTAGATACCAGTCGTCGTATTTTGCCAGTAGCAGATAAAAATGGCAAGTGTGTTGGGGCTATTACCAGAACATGTATTAAAAATGCATTATATAATGTTTTATATCCTAACGATCAAGTAGAATCAAAAAATGGTGGTTGCTGTAATTGTGAAAAATAGATAAATTTATTTACTGATCTGGTAAGAGACTTATCGGATCCCAATATAAACCTATAGGTTTTTTTTAATTATAAAATTATGATAGATACTGTAAATGACACAATTAATCCAATTACAACTGGGGCTGTTATTGCGGCCTTTTTAATATTTCTTGGTTGTTACGGCGTTATTATTTCCGAAAGAATCCATCGTACCATTATAGCTATATTTGGTGCAGCTTTGATGATTATTTTTGGTGTGTTTCTCAATTTCTACGATCAATCTTTGGCAGTCGCTTCTATTGATTTTAATACCATAGGTTTATTGATTGGTATGATGGTAATAGTCGGCATAATTAAAGATTCAGGATTGTTTCAGTATATAGCGGTCAAATCAGCCAAACTGGTTAAAGGGGATTCTTGGAAGATAATGATTATGTTTTCTATAATTACTGCTGTATTATCGGCTCTTTTAGATAATGTAACCACTGTTTTATTAATGGTGCCAATGACATTGGTTATTTGTGATAACTTGGATATTAATCCTATCCCGTTTTTATTTGTGGAAATTTTTATGAGTAATATTGGTGGTACGGCAACATTAATTGGTGATCCGCCAAATATATTAATTGGTTCAGCTGCCAATTTTTCTTTTATGGATTTTGTGATCAACCTAGCCCCGATTGTCGTGGTAATGTTTGTAGTTATGCTAATAGTGGCTAAATTTATGTATAAAAAACAAATTACTGCCAATAAAGAAAACATGAGTAATATTATGCGACTAAATGAAAAAGACAGTATAACAAATCCTAAATTAGTAAAGCAATCTATTTTTATTTTGGCCATAGTTGTTTTGGGATTTTTTTTGCATGGAGCTCTTCATATGGAAGCGGCGACAATTGCTATTTTCGGAGCGGGATTATTATTACTTCTAGATCGTAAAAATCCAGAAAAGGCTTTGCGCGAAGTAGAATGGACAACCATTTTCTTTTTTGTGGGTTTGTTCGTTTTAGTTGGTGGTTTAGAACATGCGGGAATAATTAATTGGGCAGCTGAAAAATTACTTAACTTAACTCATGGAGATTTGAAAACCACAGTTTTCGTTGTACTCTGGGGTAGTGCATTTTTTTCTGCTTTAATCGACAATATACCATTTGTAGCTACCATGATTCCTTTGGTAGAACAAATGGGTCATAACTTTAGTAATTTAAATCCAATCTGGTGGTCCTTGTCTTTGGGTGCTTGTTTGGGAGGTAATGGTAGTTTGGTTGGAGCTAGTGCCAATATGGTGGTGGCCGGTATTGCAGAAAGATCTGGGTATAAAATAACTTTTAAGGATTTTATGAAAATAGGAGTAATAGTTATGGTTTTCACAGTAGCTATTGCCCATGTTTATGTATTATTTAGATATTTATAATGAAATAGAGTTAAAATTTTTATAGAAAAATCGCCTTGATACAAAGCGATTTTTTAAATATTAAATTATTTTATATTTTAAAATAGTAAAAGACTATTATTTTCCTTTAAAAAGGTATAAACTAGAGTATAGAGAGGACTTTCTATTTGTTTATGATACTGGGAAATAAAAAATTTGTAATAATAATTTCGGCACTATTAATTTTATTGTCACTATTTTTGTCGTATCGTCAGCAACAATTAAAACAAAATATAGCTTCAAAAGATAATTCGTTAGTTAAATTAATTCCCAAGGTAACTCCAGTTTTATCTAACACTGTTTATACAAAAAAAGAAGTTCCAAAAGAAGTCTCACTAATTTTCACCGGAGATGTTATACCGGCTCGGATGGTAAATTACACAATGACACAGAAAAATGATTTTTATTATCCATTTGCTTCCACCTCGGCTTTTTTAAGAAATGCAGATTTGACGATAATTAATATGGAGGCACCATTGATTAAGCGTTGTCCAATAACTCAAATCGGGATGGTGTTTTGCGGGGATCAAAGATTTGTTTCTGGATTACACACGGCCGGTGTTGATGTAGTAGCACTCGCTAATAATCACATATTAAATTATGGTAAAGACGGTTTGGATCAGACAGTTAAATTATTAGATGAGAATAAAATTACTGCAGTTGGAATTAATAATATTGTTTATAAGGATGTTAGAGGCACAAAAGTAGCTTTTGTTAATTATAATGACATATTACCACGCGACAAGAACATATCGATTGTAGATGAAAAAATTATAAAGGAGCAAATAATTCAAGCCAAACAAAATGCAGATTTTGTGGTTGCACTATTTCATTGGGGAAAAGAATATTCCTACGCCCCAATCAGTAATGCACCAGTAGCCATAAGTGATCCAACTAAAATTGCTTATTTGGCAATAGATAATGGAGCTGATTTAGTGGTGGGTAATCATCCCCATACCGTTCAGGGATATGAAAAATATAAGAATAAGTATATATTTTATGCTTTGGGCAATTTTATTTTTGATCAGATGTGGTCAGAACAGACTAAATTAGGTTATGTATTAAAAATTAAATTACACGACAGTACTCTCTCTAGCTTTGACTTTTATCCTATAAAGATATATGATTATGCGCAACCTAGATTTTTGGAAGGAAAAGAAAAAAATATAGTTCTAGGGCAAATTAAAGATTTAACTAAAAAATAATTATGATTTATTATTCAATTATACTGGTAGTTTTGTTAGTTGTTTGTATTTACTTATCAGCTTGGTTTTCTGGTACCGAAACTGCTCTAATCAATTTGAGTACGGCTCAAATTGTTGAGATGAAGGAAAGAAAAGAATTAAATGCCAAGTATATTCAAATATTAAAAGAAGACATTGATCGTACCTTAGTTACAATTTTAATTGGTAATAACGTTGTCAATATTGTTCTTTCTTCGGTATCGGCTCTGATTGCCAATATACTTTTTAAACAAATTGGTGTTTCAGTTATGGTCGGTGTGGTAACTTTTTTGTTAGTTATATTTGGTGAAATTACTCCGAAGTCGAAAGCTATTTTACATAGTAAAGAAGTATCCCAAAAAAGTGCTAAAAAAATATATATATTAATGAAGACATTTAATTTTGTTATAGTATTTTTTTTATATATTTCACGAAAGGTTTTGTCTTGGAGTGGAATAAAAAATCAAAAGGTTCGTTTGCATATATCGGACGATAGTATTAAGGGTTTAGTAAATTTGAAAGAACAACAGGGAACTCTAAAACCGATTGAACGAGATATAATTAATAAAGTTTTTAGATTTGGAGATAAAAAGATTATTGATATAGTAGTTCCTTTGGATCAAGTTTTTACTGTTAAAGCTGTCGGAAAGATAAAAAAGGTTAGACTGGAAGTTGCTGAACATGGTTTTACTCGTGTACCGGTAGTAGATAAAGATAATAAGATAATTGGAACCTTATTTATTAAAGATTTATTAGGAATAAATGATGGACCGATAGAGAGTGTGATCAGAAAACCGTTTGAAGTTTATTCTAACGAGGATATAACAGATGTATTTGATTCAATGGAGTTACGTCGTACACATATAGCAGTAGTGAAAGACTTCAAAACCGGAAAACAAATTGGAATTGTTACACTGGAAGATATTTTAGAAGAGATTGTGGGTGAGATACATGATGAACATACTTATTTACAAGAGGATGAATAGATAAAACAAAAACTACCAGTATAAAGGTAGTTTTTTGATTCTTAATAATTGTTATTAACTTTTTTCAGCTTTTTCAATTTCCTTCTCTATTTCTTTCTCGTCTTTTTTAATTGCTTTTTCGACAATCTCTCTTTTAATATATAAGTTCATCAGAGAAAATATAATCACCCCGGCAAAAATAATGCCCACGATATTTATTAATAGTAATGTTGAAGCGTTAACAACCGTAGTCCATTCTAGTCGAGCGATACCAATACCAGTTACAACCAATGGGGGGATTAGAGCAACAGAAATTGCAATACCTGGTAAAGTAGCGTTCATTTGTGGCTTAGTTACGGCAAAAGAAGCGGCTAGTCCGGCCAAGATGGCAATAGCGACGTAAGCCAGAGAAGGACGCATTTCCTGAATAATAGTTTGTGAATTAATATCAGTTAATGGATCAGTAAACACTGTTACTAAAGCGGCTGCTATTAACCCTATAATAATGGACTTAGCAACCGTTAGAAATGAGCGAGATATTACTTTTTTATCAGAAAGAACTACGCCGAGTGCCAAACTCATTATCGGATATAATATAGGAGCAATTAACATGCTACCAATTACTACAGTGATATTATCTATTAATACACCGAGCGATGCCATTAAAATAGAGAGGATAATCATTAGAAAAAAATCTTGTCGAGGGCTACTATGAGCTATTAGATCTCGGACAGCAATAGATTTGTTGTGTTCAGTAAGGTTGTGAAAAATAGTTAGAGGCATATTTTGTATTATTAAATTCTATGTTATTATAATAATAGTAGAAATATTAGTAAAAAACAAATTGTATGGATATTCAAATTGGTGGACGCTATCTTCATCATAGTGGCAAAGAATATGAGGTTATTGGCATTGCCCATCATAGTGAAACATTGGAAGAAATGGTTGTTTATCGTGGATTTTATAATAGCGATGAATTTGGTCCCAATCCTTTATGGGTTAGACCAAAAGAAATGTTTTTAGAAAATATTATTAAGGACGGAAAGGTCTGTCCAAGGTTTGAATTAATTTCTTGAGACTTTTGTTTCTAGTTATTCTAAAATTTTTAAATCTTCTTGTATCTGTTTCTCTAATTTTTTTACAGAAGTAAATTTTTTTGGTGGACGAAGATATTTTCCAATGGCTATTTTGATTTGTTCGCCATATATTTCTTGATCAAAATTTATAATATGAACTTCCAAGCAATCTTTTTTTGAGATTGAGTTGTGTCCATAATATAATAATCCATTGTATGGTGAATTTTTATAAGTTATAACACAATTGTATAGGCCTTTTTTAAGTTTTTCTTTTTCTATAATTTTTGTGTCTAGGTTAGCAGTTTTTAATCCAGTTTTTTTTCCTAGTCCTAGACCTGAAATAACGGTTCCTTCTATTATAATGTTCATATCAATTACTTTATATTACAAAATTGGTTTGTCATTTCTGCTATAGCAAGAATCTCAATTTACAGCTTACCTTAATTACGTGGATCCCAGCCTTCGCTGGGATGACAGAAACTACTTTTTAGTAGTTCGACAATTTAAAGAAATTAAATTGTTTTTAGAAGCTGAGCATTATTTAAGGCAGACTCAACGGCTTCAGTTCCAATATTTATTCTTTTTTCGGCTAATTTTTTATTTGGTGTAGTTAATACAGCAAATCCAATAGGTATTTTGTTTTGTAACATCACTTGCAAAGTTCCATCGCAAACTAACTTAGCTACAAAATCATAATGATCGGTTTCTCCTTTTATAATAGCACCGATGGCGACTAATAAATCATATTTTTTGCTCTCAGCCATAGCTTGCAAAATAACAGGAATTTCTACACTTCCAAAAACATTTAAAACATCTATATTTTTTTCGATGCCATATTTTTTTAAACAACTTTTTGCATCATTCAATACTGCGTCTGTAATATCGCCATTAAATTGTGCTTTGACAATTCCAACTTTAAAATTTTTTACATTTTTAATTTCAATTTTATTTATACTAGCATTTTGCATATTATTTTTTTATTAATTTTTCTAAATATTTAGCTATTATATCAAATTCCAGATGAACTAAATCATTTTTTTTCTTTTGTCCAATAGTAGTATGGATTAGAGTATAATCTACTAATGAAATTGTAAACCAATTTGCGCCGACATCTACTACAGTTAAGCTAATACCATCAACTGCAACCGAGGCTTTAGCAGCCATGTACTTATTGAATTTTTTAGGATATGAAATTTTATAAATTTTAGATTCTCCTTGCGGAGTAATCTCGATAATTTTTCCAAGACTATCCACATGACCAGTCACCAAATGTCCATCTAATACATCGTTTAATCTTAATGACGGTTCTAAATTTACTTGTTTTTGATAATTTAGAGAAAAATAGGTCTTATCCAAAGTTTCCGGCATAAGTTCAGTAGTATAATCTGTTTTGGTAACTGTTTTGACTGTTAGGCATACTCCGTCTGAACAAATAGAATCACCAGCTTTGATTTTCCAACCAATTGGTTTTTTAATAGTTAAATACAGGCTTTGATTTTTGAGTTCGCTTTTTTTGATAGTTGCTATTGTTTTGACTATTCCAGAAAACATATTTTTTTATTTTATAATTAAAAATACCCGTTTTTTCAGGGTACAGCAAAAAGAAGTATTCTTCTTTCATCCGGACTTATTTCTTTGAAAAGAAAATTACCGTCGGTTCTGGAATTACACCAGATCAACCCCCCACCACTTTTATTTAAAAATAAATAAAAGTGGTGGGGGGTTCGCGGACTTTATCCTGTTAAATAATTTTTCTTTTGGAAAAATTGCCATGAGTGGCATTTAACAGGATGTACCGCCGGTGGGGAATCTCGCCCCGCCCTGAAGATAGATATATTATATAGTAGCTGTATTTAAAGTCAACAGACTTCTAATAACCATTATTTATTTGCGCCATTCAACATTCAATGTAAATAAAACACAACTATTTTTGTTCAGGAAGATTTAATTCAGACAAAGAAAATTGTTTGGATTTCCATGAACCATCTTCTGAAAAACGAACTCTCAACAATTTGTCGCCTGTGTCTTCATGAAAACTATAATCTCCTTCATGAGGTTCTATTATATCTCCAAATATATTTTCTCCATTTCTCATCAATTTAACTGTTGTTCCCACAGAAAAATCCGATTCTTGTTTATTTGATATTTCGTTAGCAGCTGAATCATTTTCGCTATTAATTTTTATATGTTTTGCTTCAGCTTTGTTTAACTCTGCCAAAGAAAATTGTTTGGATTTTTGTAAACCTTCTTCTGAAAATAAAACTCTAAACATCGGCTCTCCAGTTTGTTCGTCGTATGCATCATCTCCTTCATGAGGACTAATTATTTCTCCATCTATAGTTGTCCCATTTCTAGTTAATTTTACTTCCATACCTGGTTTCATATCAGCTTCTTGCCTGCTTAATACTTCACCAATCCCAGGGGCAAAAAAAGCCCTATCTTTTCCCACTTTTGATGGTGGTTCTTTTCTAAATGATTCCATATAATTTATATATTTATATATATTAATTCAATAAACTTTATCATATTAGCAGAGTTTTTGCAATATTAATTGTAAAAATAACACTATTTTTGCCTGATTAATAAATTAGACAAAATCTCTATTGTTTGGTATTATTTAATATATATTTGTTATAATAGACATATATTTTTTAATAGTATTAAAAATAACATAATAATTATTCTTATGCCAATCGCTATATCAGCCTCACTCGCTTACGATCATATCATGAATTTTCCCGATTCATTTAAAAACCATATTATGCCAGAGCAAGTTCATATTTTAAATGTGTGTTTTATGGTTGATAGGTTAGACAAAACTAGAGGTGGAACAGCAGCTAATATCGGATTTTTTATTAAAAAATTAGGCTCTGAACCCTTGATTATTTCTGCTTTGGGCAAGGATGGACAAGAATATCTAGACTATTTTAAGAAAAATGGAATAAATACTGATTATATTAAACAAGATGAGGAAAAATTGACTGCTTCAGCTTATATAACTACCGATGTTGATGATAATCAGATAACAGCCTTTTTTAATGGTCCGTTGGATTTAGCTAAGGAGATAAATATAAGAGATTTAAAAGATATTAATTTAGTTTTGATTAGTCCAACCCATCGCGATGTTATGATTAAACACTTAAAAGAATGTCAGGAAGAGGAAATTAAAGCTGTCTTTGATCCCGGTCAACAAATTACTGCCTTTAATTCAATGGAATTAAAGAAAATGATTAGTCAATCACATTTTGTTATAGGTAATGATTATGAAATAAAGTTATTACAAGAGAAAACCGGTTGGGAGGCAAAAGAAATTTTACAAAATGCAGAAGTAATGATTACGACTTTGGGAGGTCACGGATCTATTATATCTACGAGATCCGGTGAAATAGTAGAAGTAGGAGTTTGTCCGGTTAAATCTTGTGATGATCCAACTGGAGCTGGCGATGCTTATCGAGCAGGATTTTTTACTGGGTATGAATTGGGATACAATTGGAAAACCTGTGGACAAATGGGAGCAACGGCGGCGGCTTATGCTGTTGAAGAGTATGGTACCCAGGTTGATTTTTCGCAATCTAATTTTTGTGATAGATATTTAAAGGCTTTCGGCGAAGAAATTAGTTTAAATAAATAAAAGGCAATATGGCAACTTCAATTTTATTATTAATTATAGGTCTAATAGTTATTATCTTTGGCGGAGAAATATTTATTAGAGGATCCGCCTCACTGGCTAGGAAATTAAACGTTTCTCCTATAGTTATAGGATTAACTGTGGTCGCTTTTGGCACTTCTGTATCAGAACTAGTGGTTAATATTTTAGCTGCTTTGCAGGGAGCTTCTGATCTGGCTATTGGTAATATTTTAGGTAGTAATATTGCCAATGTATTGTTGGTATTAGGAGTTGGTGTATTAATAAACAAAATAACTATCAAAAAGAGCACGGCCTGGAAAGAAATACCATTTAGTATTTTAGCAGTTGTGGTGTTATTTATAATGGGAAATGATGTATTGTTCAATGGTGGAGCAATTAGCAACATTCTGAGTCGAGGAGACGGTTTGATTTTGATTGGATTTTTCTCAATATTTTTATACTATACTTACGGACTTAGTAAGGCCGAAGGCGAAAAAGATGATGTAGATGTCTATTCTTGGTTTAAATCAATTGCATTTATTATTTTAGGTATAGTTGGAATTATTATTGGAGCTAAATTGATGGTAGATTACGGTACTTTATTAGCTCGCTTATTTGGTATATCAGAATTATTTATTGGAGTAACAATAGTTGCTATTGGGACATCATTGCCAGAATTAGTTACAGTGGTTATCGCTGCTTACCATGGACATGATGACTTGGTAGTTGGTAATATAGTAGGATCCAATATTTTTAATATCTTGTGGGTATTGGGATTAACTCCGATAATTTCCCCATTAAATATAAATCCAGAAGCTAATATAGACATATTTGTTGCCGGAGGATCAATATTATTATTATTTTCGTTAATGTTTTTTGGTAAAAAACACAATAGATATACCCTGAATCGATGGCAGGGATTCATATTTTTGGGTTTGTATGTTGCCTATATAGTTTATGTGGTATATAGAGGATAAATTAATTATTAAATTGTTATAAATTTATGGAAAATGTTGATTATAAGATTGCTGATATTAAATTGGCAGATTGGGGACGTAAGGAGATTGACATAGCCGAAAAAGAAATGCCCGGCTTAATGTCTATTAGAGAAAAATACACCAAAGATAAACCGCTTGATGGTGTTAATATCATGGGGTCATTACATATGACCATTCAAACTGCTGTATTAATGGAAACCTTAGTAGCACTGGGCGCCAATGTGCGCTGGTGTAGTTGTAATATATTTTCTACCCAGGATCATGCGGCGGCCGCTATGGCTCAAGCAGGAATACCAGTCTTTGCTTGGAAAGGTGAAAATCTAGAAGATTATTGGTGGTGTACCGAAAGAGCTTTGGATTTTGGAAATGGTCAAGGTCCAGAATTAATTGTAGATGATGGCGGGGATGCAACGATGATGATTCATAAAGGCGTAGAAATAGAAAAAAATTCAGAAGTACTAGAACAAGATTATTCAAAAAAAGAAATGGATTTACAAGAATTGATGAAAAGATTAAAAATAGAATATGAAAAAAATCCAAATCGTTGGACAGAAATATCTAAAAAAGTAAGAGGAGTTTCAGAAGAGACTACAACTGGTGTTCATAGGATGTATCAAATGGAAAAGAATGGGTCTTTATTATTTCCGGTAATTAATGTTAATGATTCGGTTACTAAAAGTAAATTTGATAATATTTTTGGTTGTCGTCATAGTGTAGTGGATGGACTGAACCGAGCTATGGATGTGATGCTAGGTGGTAAGGTTGCCATGGTTTGTGGTTATGGAGATGTAGGCAAAGGCTGTGCTCAGGCCTTGCGTGGCCAAGGGTGTAGGGTAATTGTAACCGAAATCGATCCAATTTGTGCACTGCAAGCTGCGGTGGAAGGGTATGAAGTATCAACAGTAGAAGATACACTTGGTGAAGTTGATATTTATGTTACAACTACCGGCAACAAAGATATTATTCGCGTTGAACATATGGAAAAAATGAAAGATCAAGCTGTTGTTTCAAATATTGGACATTTTGATAATGAGATTCAGGTTGAGCCATTGAATGAGAGAAGTGATGTAGAAAAACTTAATATTAAACCACAAGTTGATCGATATACTTTTGCCGATGGACATGCTATTTATATGTTGGCTGAGGGTCGACTAATGAATTTGGGTTGTGCCACTGGTCACCCAAGTTTTGTGATGTCAAATAGTTTTTCTAATCAGGTACTGGCTCAGTTAGAATTAAAAAATAATGATTATAAAGTTGGAGTCTATCGTTTACCAAAGAAATTAGACGAGGAAGTAGCTAGATTACATCTTGCTAAAATCGGTGTAAAGTTAACTAAATTATCTAAAGAACAAGCCGATTATATTGGAATTGACGCAGATGGTCCTTATAAACCGGATCATTATAGATATTAATCAAGCAGTTAAATGATTTTCAATAAGCAGTCTTTGTAAAAAAGCCTGCTTATTTGTTTGTCAAAGTAGGGGTAAAACTGATATGATATAGTTATATGAAAAAAGAAAAATACAATATTAAATTTGGTCCTTTTGAGGAAAAATACAAAGGAGACATTTTTAGTATCAAACAAAGAGATGCTATTTATTCTAATGGAAAAATTGAAAGACATGAATATTGCCAAAGAGCTAATTCTGTTACGATTTTACCTTTTGATAAAGAAGGAAATTTATTATTGACCAGAGAGTTTAGACCGGGGGCAAATAAGTATGTCTGGTTTTTGCCAACTGGAAAAATTGACGAAGGAGAAACTTCAGTAGAAGCGGCAGTGAGAGAATTGCGTGAGGAGATTGGCTTGCGACCAAAGAATATAAAAGAAATAGTTTGTAGTCCAGCATCTAGTAGTTATTTTTTGTGGGATACTTATATTTTTGTGGCCAAGGATTTGGTTGACGATCCACTAGACCCAGAAGAACAATTTGAGATTAAAGTGGTACCGACACCAATGTCTGAAGCAGTTGAAATGGCTGTAAATGGTATAATAACTAACCAATTTTTAGCTTATTATATTATCCGATTAGATTATATGATTAATAGTGGACAGTTTAAATGGTAATTATGACATTTGTATATTTATTTTATTTTTTACTTTTTATTTTTCTTTCACACAAGAATTTTAAACTTGCTTTAGGAATTTTTATAATTTCTTTGCCAACCTATTTGATTCGTTTTAATATAGGCGTATTACCAACCAATTTATTAGAAGTTAGTTTTTTGGCTATATTAGTAATTTGGTTATTAAAATACGCAAAACAAGATACATCTTTAATTTTAAAAATTATTAAACAATATAAATTATTGTTTATACTAATAGGCGCATTTTTTCTTTCTTCAATTGTATCTATTTTTGTTAGTGGCAATTATTATGAAGCGCTAGGAATTTGGCGAGCTTATTTCTTGGAGCCAATTATTTTATTTTTTATTATTTTAGGACAGAGCCAAAATATAAAAATTAAGAATCTAATTTTGTTTTTATCTTTATCAGTTGTAAGTGTTAGTATTTATGCTGTTTTGCAAAAAATATTTGGATTTGGTTTAGACGAGAATAGAAGAGTATTATCATTTTTCACTTCGCCCAATGCAGTGAGTTTATATCTAGCTCCGATTGTGATGATAATGTTATCTTTATTTTTCTTAACTAAATCAAAATATCAATCATCAGTAATTAATTTTAATAAATATAAAAAAATACATTTATTTACAGGAATTACGATTCTATTATTAGCTAGCTTAGTAATTGTGCTTACCAAATCTCAAGGAGCTTGGATTGCAATATTCGCTGGGTTAGTAGTATTTTTTGGTTTAATTGGCTATAAAAAAATCATTACCACAGCTATTATTGTATCAATATTGGCGGTTTTTTTATTGCCATCACTTCGCTCCGCTGTCACTTTTCAAGATAGTGCTAGTAATAATAGATTGATTTTGTGGGGACAATCACGGGATTATTTACTGAGCTCGCCGACCAATTTTATTTTTGGGTCGGGGTTAAGGCAATTCTATAATAAAATCCAAAAACCTACTCATGATTGGACAATAATATATCGTCATATTTATCCTCATAATATATTCTTAAATTTTTGGACTGAGATTGGATTATTAGGTATGATGTCATTTACTGGTTTGTTATTATATTTATTACATCTATCATTAAAAATTAGAAAAAAAGATTTGGTTATCGGCTCAGGATTATTTTCGGTACTAGTTGTAATTATTATTCACGGCTTAGTAGATGTGCCTTATTTTAAAAACGATCTAGCTTTTTTATTTTGGATAATTGTTTCTATAGTGCTACTTTCAAGCTATAATATTAAAAATATTAGTAAACAAATATAATTATTATGTTTTTGTATAGAATTTATATATTATTAACTATACCTGGGGTTGTTATTCATGAACTGGCCCATGCGTTTTTTTGTGTATTCACTGGCACTAAGATTTTTAAAGTTTGTTTATTTCGTTTTGGCAATCCGGCTGGATATGTTAATCATGCCGAACCAAATAAATTTTATAAGGCTTGTTTAATTTCTTTCGGCCCATTGATAATTAATTCTTTAATAACTTTATTTTTATTTTCTTTATTACAACCTCCATATTTTAATTGGCCAACTGTTATTTATGCTTGGTTGGCATTTGCTATTGGTTTACACGCTATTCCATCGACTGGGGATGCTAAATCATTATTTAAAATGGCTAATCATAGATTTTGGCGTAATCCTTTTGTTATTATTTCGTATCCATTTATTTTGATTTTATATATCCTAAATTTATTTAAAAAATTAAAAATAGATATAGTTTATGTCGGAGTGTTATTTTGGCTGGGTAGAATATATTTATAATAAAAAAATAGTTATGAAACTTGTCATAAAAGTAAAACCATCATCTTCTCAAGAGAAAATAGAAGCAGTAGATGAAAATAATTACATTGTTTGGACCAAAGAGCCACCGGTAGAAAATAAAGCAAATTTAAAGTTAATTATACTTTTGTCAAAATATTTTAAGATGCCAAAATCAGATATAAAAATTATTAAAGGACAAAAATCAAAAAATAAAGTAGTTGAAATATAAAAGTAGAGAGACAAAACTCTACTTTTTTGTTATAATGTTAATAACATAATAAAAATAATTATGAATTGTGTTTAATATGGATAATATTTTTTTACAAATTAGTGTATTGTTAGGTATTGCAGTTTCTGTTGCTTTTATAATGCGTTTTTTTAAACAACCATTAGTGGTGGCGTATATTGTGGCTGGTTTAATTGCAGGTCCAATGGCTTTAAACATAATGCATGGTGACAAGGAAATGTATCAATCATTCGCACAGTTTGGGGTTGTTTTGTTACTTTTTGTTGTCGGATTAAACTTAAATCTTAGTCATATAAAAAATATCGGCAAAGTGGTGATTGTAGCTGGTATTGGTCAAGTATTATTTACGGCTTCTATTGGTTGTCTTATCTTACTTGGCTTGAATTTTCCATTATTATCAGCCTTTTATTTAGCCGTAGCCATAACTTTTTCTAGTACCATAATAATAGTTAAATTATTATCGGATAAGAAAGATACACAGGCTCTCTATGGTAGATATACCATTGGATTAATGATAATCCAAGATATCATTGCTATTATTATTTTAATAATAATTAATAGCATTGGAGTGGAGAAGAGTGTGGGTAGTGCAATAATATTATTTATTTTTAAATTAATTGTGTTGACAGGATTTATTATTGTGTTAGCCAGATATGTTTTGCCTGGGATCTTAAATAAAGTTGCTCAATCTGGGGAGTTTTTATTTATTTTTACTATTGCGTGGTGTTTTGCGGTTGCTAGTTTATTATATTGGGCTGGTTTTGGGATAGAGATTGGAGCTATAGTTGCTGGACTATCTTTGGGTGCATCTTCATATCAGGCTGAGATTAGTAGTAGAATCAAACCTTTAAGAGATTTCTTTTTAGTTATTTTCTTCATTATTTTGGGTAGTGAATTACAAATTACTAATGTTGACAATATTTTTATACCAGCTATGATATTGACCCTATTTATAATTTTGGGCAATACATTAATATTATATATAATTTTTCGCTTGTTTAAATTTACAAGAAGAAATAGTTTTTTGGCTGGAGTAACCGCTGCTCAGGTCAGTGAATTTGGATTTGTGTTATTATTTGCAGGTCAACAAGGGGGGCATATATTGGGCAATGAATTATCCATATTTATTTTGGTAGCATTAGGCACAATATGTTTATCAACTTATATAATTACCTATAACGAACAGATATTTAGATTTTTATTACCAATGTTTAATATTTTTGGACATGACAAATACAGACAATCAAATAGACAGTTAAAAAAAGTCGATGTTTGGGTATTTGGTTATCATAGAATCGGCTGGAAGGTATGCGAGGCTTTGGCAGAAAAGAAAATAAAATTTGCTGTAGTTGATTTTGATCCAGCGTCAATCTCTAAATTAAAACATCGTGGTATTCCAGCTTACTTTGGAGATGCAGCCGATGTTGAATTTTTGGAAGAATTACCATTAGAAAAAGCTAAATTAATAATTTCCACCTTACCCGAAGCCGATGATCAGAAAACATTAATAACCCATATCAGACAGCGTAACAAAAAAATTCATATAATTGCTAACTTGTATCATAGTGATCATTTAGATGAACTATATCAGTCTGGAGCGGATTACGTAATGATGCCACACCTATTAGGTGGTCAATGGATAGCCAATGTTTTAAAAGAACATAAGTGGAATAAAACTACTTTTAGGAAGATTAAAGAAGCTCAGAAAGAAGAAATGCAGTTGCGATTTACAGCTAAAACTCATATTTAAAAATTGTATACTATTTGATAATTTTTAAATATTATCTTATTGTTGACTTTTTTATCAAATATTGGTATATTATGTTTGTTATTTTTTGATGGGCCCATAGCTCAGCTGGCTAGAGCACCTGCTTTGCAAGCAGGGGGTCGAGAGTTCGAATCTCTCTGGGTCCACGAAGTTGATTACGCTTAATCAACATGCCAGGGTAGCTCAGTGGTAGAGCAGAGGACTGAAAATCCTCGTGTCGTGAGTTCAATTCTCACCCCTGGCACATACAACTGTCATCTCGACCGGAGCGAAGCAGAGTGGAGAGATCCCTTAAAAAAGATAAGTTGTAAAAAAATTCAATCGGGGTGTAGCTCAGTTGGCTAGAGCGCCTGTTTTGGGAACAGGAGGCCGAAGGTTCAAGTCCTTTCACCCCGACATAATAGCAAAAGAAGTATTTTTAGGGACTCTACTCATCATTTGGTAGGGTTCTTTTAATATAAAGTTAGCTAAATTCTTACCCTCAATCAAAAAGTTCAAGAAAATAGGATATTTTTTCTCTTTAAAAGTTAGAAAATGATTTTTTGACCACAATAAGCTAAAAAAATAGTACAAGTTCTAACAGGGTTTAATAGTATTTTTTATTGTAATGTACTTGAAATAAGGATTTGACTTATTTCAAGTTATGTAGTAAACTTGAAATATAACTTATTCTTATTTCAATTATATGGATACTAAATTTTTCTCTGGTAAACATGTTAATAATTTACATGGTAAAGAATATCAATATAAAAGTTTTTCTCCTGCATTAATTAATAAAAATTTTGAATGGCAAGATAAAAAAATAACCCTTCTTTTAGAGGAAGCTAGCAGAGCTTTAGGGGAATTAAATGCTTATTCCTTACTTGTTCCCGATGTTAATTTTTTTATACAAATGCATATAATTAAAGAAGCAACCACATCTAATAAAATAGAAGGGACTAAAACTAATATTGACGAGGCAGTTTTACCAGAAGAAGAAATTAAGCAAGAAAAGCGTGATGATTGGGAAGAAGTTCATAATTATGTTAAGGCAATGAATTATGCTATTACAAAATTAGACAATCTTCCTTTGTGCACAAGGTTTATAAAAGATGTTCACAAAATACTTCTTTCTGGAGTTAGAGGTAAAGAAAAACAACCTGGCCAAATTAGAGTTGGTCAAAATTGGATCGGTGGTTCTAGTATTAATGATGCTTTTTTTGTACCACCACATCAAAACGAATTACCAAACCTGATGTCTGATTTGGACAAATTTTTGCATAATAAAAAACTAGATATTCCAAATTTAATTAAAATAGCTATTATGCATTATCAATTTGAAACGATTCATCCATTCTCAGATGGTAATGGTAGGGTGGGTAGACTACTTATTACACTTCAATTAATAGACTATAAAATTTTACAGGAACCTACTTTGTATTTATCATATTTTTTAGAAAAAAATCGTACCTCCTATTATGATTCTTTAAATTTAGTTCGAAAAACTCATAATATGGAACAGTGGATTAAATTTTTTCTTACTGGTGTAATTAAAACTGCCAAACAAGGTAAAGATACTTTTGAAAATATTATTAAACTTAGACAAAATTATGAAAGAAAAATTATAAAATTGGGCAGAAGGGCAGAATTAGGACAACGACTACTTGAATACATGTTTTCAGCTCCTACTGTAAGCGTATCTAAAATTAGTAAAGACTTAAATATTGCTTATAATACTGCAAATAGTCTACTATTAGCTTTCCAAAGAAAAAAAATGCTAAAAGAAACCACAGGTTTATCAAGAAATCGTTTTTATGTACTATGGGAATATCTTGATATATTTAAGAAATAATCTCTACCTTATTCTTAGCCAAATAGGTTCCCACTTCCTGCCTGCCGGCAGGCAGGCGTCCCATAACCCCGACAATTCTACAAAAGAAGTATTTTTAGGGACTCTACTCATCATTTGGTAGGGTTCTTTTGATATAAAGTTAGCTAAATCTTTGCCTTGTATAAAAAGGTTCAAGAAAATGCTGTGAATTATGGTTTAATTGGCAATAAGATGATAATTTGGCTAAAATAAGCTAAAAAATGAGTTCAAGTTCTATCAGTGTTCATGTTGTTAATGTATGTATTTATTAAAATACGTATAGTGTACTATACGTATTTGACAATATAGCTATAATATGATATACTTACTGTAATTAAATCTTGATAAAAAAATATGCATATTAAAAGATTAATAACTAAGGATATAAAAAATAAATTAACTTCAGGAAAGGCTATTATTATTTATGGACCAAGACAAGTTGGTAAAACTACTTTAATAAAAAAAATAAAAGAGGATAGTAAAGATAATATCTTATTTGTCAGTGGAGAAGATCGTTTTGTGCGTGAATGGCTATCAAGTCAAAGCATAGAAATATTGAAAAAAAATCTAGAAAGTTATGGGATGTTAATTATTGATGAAGCTCAGTATGTTAATAAAATTGGGTTGAATATAAAATTAATTATCGATCATATTAAAGATATTAAAATTATTGCTACCGGTTCATCTTCTTTTGAACTGGCTAATCAAGTAGGCGAACCTCTTGTTGGTAGAAAATGGCAATACGAATTATTCCCTATTGCGCAAATTGAACTTAAAAAATATGAGGATTTTTCTACTACCAAACAAAACTTACCCGAGCGATTAATCTATGGTTCATATCCTGAGATTATTACAACTAAAAGTATACTTGAAAAGAAAGAATTATTAAATTCTATTGTAGATAATTACCTATACAAAGACCTGCTCTTAATTAATGAAATTAGAAAATCTGAAAAATTAATTGATTTATTAAAATTATTGGCTTTCCAAATAGGTAAAGAGGTTTCAATATCTGAATTGTCCAGTAATTTAAACATAAATTTCGCTACTACCGAACGATACCTAGATTTGTTATCTAAAGTGTTTGTTATTATTCGTGTGGATGGTTTTAGTAGAAACCTAAGAAAAGAAGTGACAAAGAATTCAAGATATTATTTTTATGATAATGGAATCCGTAATGCTATAATTAATAATTTTAATAACATAAATACCCGAGATGATATTGGATCGTTATGGGAAAATTATATTGTTGTAGAAAGAATGAAAAAAAGAAAGTATATGAATATATTTGCAAATCAATATTTTTGGAGAACATACGATAAGAAAGAAATAGACTTAGTCGAAGAAAGGGATGGAAAATTATTTGGATATGAAATAAAATGGGGAAATAAAATTATCAAACCGCCGAAAGAATGGTTGGAAAAATATGATAATTCTGAATATAAAATTATTAATAGAGAAAATTATTTGGATTTTATAACTTAATCTAAATTTACAATAAAAATGAATTGTAGAATATGTCAAAAATACTATATACTTCTGATATACACGGCAACGAAATTCAATACAAAAAATTGGTCGATTATTCTATAAAAATACAGGCTGATTTCATAATTATTGGTGGAGATATCGCACCAAAGTATTCTCCTACACCTCAATTTATTTCCGGTCAAAAACAATTTTTAAAAAAAGAATTACCAAAATTATTATCGCCTTTAAAAAACAAATTACCAAATTCCAAAATTTTTTTAATGATGGGCAACGATGATTGCAAAGCCAATATGGATATCCTAGAAAATAATAATGACCTATATCAGGTTATTCATAATAAAAGGCTAAAACTGAACAATAAATTTGATATTGTTGGTTATTCTTACGTGCCTATCACACCATTTGGAATCAAAGACTGGGAAAAATATGATTTTAGTAACGTACCTAAGAATTTAGAACCTACATATTTAATCAGAAAGCAAACTAACTACAGGCTTGAAGGAGTAAAAAGTTTCAAAAAAGGATGGTCTAATTTTTGCTTTACTGCAAAAACTGAAAAAAATGATTCAATTCAAAAAGATTTAGAAGAAAAATTATTTTTAAAAAATCCAAACAATACTATTTATGTTGTTCATGGTCCACCAAATGACACTAACTTAGATCTCGTTTCTCCGCTGTCATTATCTGGTAGAATGCATGTTGGCAGTATGGCATTAAGAAATTTTATCGAAAAATATCAACCCTATTTAACTCTTCATGGTCATATACATGAAACAGTTGAAATGTCAGGAAATTATAAACATAAAATTGGTAATACATTATGTTTATCATCTGGGAATCACAACGTTGGTGATAATTTAGTTATTTTAGTTTTTGAAATAGATAAGATAAATAATGTAAAAAGAATTATTATTTAAAAACCTTATTCTTAGCAAAAAAGGTTCCCACTTCCTGCCTGCCGGAAGTCAGGCGTCCCATAACCTCAACAATATAGCAAAAGACACATTTTTAGGGACTCTACTCATCATTTGGTAGGGTTCTTTTAATGTAAAGTTAGTCAAATATTTACCCTGTATAAAAAGGTTCAAGAAAATGATATAAATTTAAGTTAAATGCATTAAAAAAAATTTGGCTTAAATAAGGCAAAACGTAAGTTCAAGTCCTATTAGGGTTATATAGAATATATGCATAGGTTGTGCATAAACTTGCATAGGTTGTTATAATATGTTATACTATTGGCATAGGTTGTAGAATAAGTGCATAGATTACAAAAATATGAATTCAAATTATATAACAATTAATCAGGTTGCAAAATTACTAAATGTATCAATCGATACATTACGTCGTTGGGATAAAAAAGGTAAATTTGAAGCTACCAAACAAAAAGAAGGTGGTTATCGTTATTATTCCAAGGAATCAGTGGAATTGTATTTAAAAGATATCTTTGCTTTAGCTAAAGAATGGTTGGTTAGCTCTCCAGTCAAACCAGAAAATAATTTTTATTGTCCCGATTCATTAGTTTTTAAAACACGTTTAAGTAGATTAGAAAACGATTTATCAAAAATTGTTGAATTAAAAAATACTTTTCCTTTAGTAACTGCTATCACTGGTGAAATAGGCAACAACTCGTATGACCACAATTTGGGTAATTGGCCTGATATAAGGGGAATATTTTTTGCTTATGATCTAAATAAAAGGCAAATTGTATTAGCAGATCGAGGACGAGGCATTTTAAAAACCTTAAAAAAAGTAAAACCAGATCTGAAGAATGACGGACAGGCTTTAAAAGTTGCCTTTACCGAAATTATTTCGGGACGTGCACCTGAAGCCAGGGGTAACGGATTAAAATTTGTTAAACAAGTCGTAACAGATAATCCATTTAATCTTGACTTTTATTCTGGTAATGCAAAGTTAAATATTAAACAAGACACGAAGCAATTAAAGATAAAAAACAATGAGGTTAATTATCAGGGATGTTTATCAATTTTAAAATTTTAACTAAACTATTATGATTATTAAATTAAATAAATTTGGAACTACCCTGACATCTAGACAAGACGGAAAAGAAGCTTATAATGCTTTTAAAAATACTTTAGATTCTATACCCCAAAACGAAAAAATAGAAATAGACTTTGATGGAGTAATTACTTTTACTCCTTCTTGGGCTGATGAATTTATAACTCCAATATCATTTGAATTTAGTACAAGAGTAAAAATGATTAATACTAATAATCCCTCCGTGAAGGCTACTTTAAAATTATTGGAAAGTATTAAATAGTTCTTCATCCTTTGTCAAAAAGATTTCCACTTCCTGCCTGCCGGTAGGCAGGGTAGGCAGGCTTCTCTGGAAATAGGGAAGTCTTTGTTTATTTTATATGATATGTTATATTATTAATATATTAATTTATAAAAAATTATATGGTAGAAGGTAACGGTAAATTTAGTACTAAGGGGGAAATAGAGGTGAAAAGTGTGGAATTAAAGTTACCACCAGAATCAGAAAAAATCGTAACGGCAGAAGGTAAAAGGGTGTCTAGATTATTACCCAAAATTGAACGTCTTATACTTTCTATTAAAGGAGATAAAAAATATAGAGTAACTTTTGAAGATAAAAATGCAGCCAATCTTATCTTGGGATTATTGCAAGAAGTATATAATAAACTTAAGGACGTTAGGTTTTTATCAAGTTCAGAAGAATGTAAAAATATTATTAATAATTTATTGGAAGACGTATTAGCCGAGGGCAAAGAATTAAAAGATATTGAGCCGTCAGATCGTATATCTCTTGAGATAGGCCAATCTATAGATTTGGGAGATATTGACGATAATCATTTGGCAGAATCTTTTAAATATTTATTAAAACCATATTTCAAATTTGTAACTACTGAATTACGCAATTTATTGAAAGAGTAGTCGTAAATAATTAAAATTTAAGACCCATCAATTGTGATGGGTCTTTTAATCTATTTTTTCTTTTTTTCTTCTTCCTCTGGTGGTATACCTTTTTCTATTACATCCCAGATTTCTTTTTTAATCTTGTCTGTTAGTTTTTGGTTTTCTCTTAAATATCTTTTGGCTGTTTCTCTGCCAACTCCAAATTTCTCTTCTTTGTAAGAATAAGAATTTCCAGATTTGTTAATTACTTTATAAAGTACACCATTGTCTAATACATCACCGGCGACAGAAATTCCTTCATTATACATAATATCAAATTCACAAGTACGGAATGGTGGAGCAACTTTGTTTTTTACTACTTTTGCTTTTACCCTATTACCAATTACTCTATCAGCTTGTTTGATTTGAGCTGAACGACGAACTTCAATTCTAACTGAAGAATAAAATTTGAGAGCCATACCACCACTAGTCGTTTCTGGGTTACCAAAATAAACTCCAATTTTCATTCTAGTTTGATTTATGAAGATTAGACAGGTTTTTGATTTACTGATTACGCCTGTTAGCTTTCGGAGTGCTTGGCTCATTAGACGAGCTTGTAGGCCCATGTGAGAGTCTCCCATATCTCCATCTATCTCGGCTTTTGGTACCAAGGCGGCCACAGAGTCAACTACAATTACATCAACAGCATTTGAACGAACCAATGTTTCTACTATCTCCAATGCTTGTTCACCAGTGTCAGGTTGAGATATTAATAAATCATTTATATTTATACCAATCTTTTGGGCATAGTCTGGATCAAGAGCGTGTTCAGCATCAACAAAGGCGGCGATTCCTCCTAGTTTTTGTACCTCGGCTACTACATGTTGTGCCAAAGTGGTTTTTCCAGAACTCTCTGGTCCATATATTTCTATTACTCTACCTCTAGGTACGCCTCCTACTCCTAGAGCAATGTCCATTGATAAACAACCGGTTGGGATAGATGCTACTTTTAATGTTTTGGCATCGCCAAATTTCATTATTGCTCCATCTCCAAATTTACTCCTTATTTGGTCGATAGCACTTTGTGCTACTTTTAATTTTTCCTCCCTTTCATCTTTTGTTGGCATACAGATTATTAATTATTTAATGATACTTTATTTTGATTAGCTATACTTTCTTTGACAATTACATGTCGTGTTAGACTAGTTTGTTTACCATGTTTTTTGGTAGCAGTTATAGTGATAGTATTTACGCCCTTTGATAAATCAATTGGAGTTTCAAACGCACCACGTTCATTTATATTGACATCTTTTCCATTAATTTGCAAACTAACTTCTTTATCGGTCTCTCCTTGAATTAAAGTTTTCAAATTTTTAGCAAGATACCCTTCGGATGGTGTATATATTACCAATTTGGGTGGTTTGAGAATACCGTTTATTTGCCAAGTTAAGTATCCTAGAAATACTATTGCCATCATAGCTATTCCGGCTCTTTTAAACCAAAATATTAATGAACTCAGTCTTCTAATCTTTAATTGGCAGTTAGGATGAGAAACAGTATAATTATCTAGATTATTTTCATAACAAAATTGACGTGATAATTTATTGCCATTAATTTTTAGAACTTCGGCGTATTTTTTTATATATGAAATTTGTAATATTTTAGCTTGAGGTAGTTGTTCAATATTATTTTTTTCAATAGCAATTAGATATTCTTTTGGTATTTTGGTTATTTGCTCAATATCAGTCAACGCTAAATTATGACCTTTTCTTTTTTGGTGTAATATTGTTCCTACCTTAATAGGCTTTTTAATTTTCTTCAGACAAAATACAGACATTATATTTTATTTACTTACCCCGTTAAATCCCACAGAGTGGTAATTTTGTTTTGGACAAAATTATTTACCCTGTTAAATCCCACAGAGTGGGAATTTTGCTTTGTAGCAAAATTATTTAACAGGGTAAACTTCTTCTTCGTCATCTTCATCTCCGTCGTCTTCGTCTATTTCTATACTTTTATAACCATCATCATCTTCTTCTTCATTTTCAATTTCATCATCTTCCTCTTCTTCGTCGTTTTCTTCTACATCATCATTAAATACAGCTGATCCGCCAGAATTAAGAGTTTGTTCTTTGGCTGGTATTTCTGGCTCTGGATCAGGACGTAAATGCTCAGTAAATACTTCTCGTGGTTTGGCTCCGTCAGGTGGACCAACTATGCCAGCTTCTTCTAGTTCATCTAGTATTCTAGCAGCTCTTGCATAACCAATTTTTAGACGACGTTGTAATAATGATGCCGAAGCTTTGCCTGATTCAAAAACAAGTTGTTTAGATTCTTCAAACTTTGAATCATAATCATCATCTCCTCCGCCGAACATATTTATTGTACCATTTTTTGTCTCACCACTTCCAGAGACTATTTTATCATCATATTCTGGTTCTTCGTCACCTTTGAGATGATTTATTACTCTTTGCAACTCTTCTTCACTAATAAAGGCACCTTGTAAACGTTTTGGTTTTGATAAATCAGCTGTTAGATATAGCATATCGCCACGGCCTAATAATTTATCGGCTCCTGGACAGTCTAAAATAGTTCTAGAATCAACTGACGAAGCAACTGAAAAGGCTACTCTAGTTGGGATATTAGCTTTCATTAAACCAGTAATGACTTCAGTACTTGGTCGTTGAGTAGCAACAATTAAGTGAATTCCAACTGCTCGGGCCATTTGAGCTATTCTGATAATACCTGCTTCTACTTCACTAGCGGTTGTGGCCATTAGATCAGCAAGTTCATCAATGACAAAAACTATATGAGGCAATGGTTCATCAGCATTGGAGTTGTAAGTATTAATATCTCTTTTTCCGACTCCTGCTAGTAGATCAAAACGTCTGTTCATTTCATTAATAGTCCAACGTAATGCATTAACGGTTTTTTTGGCATCGGTGATCACTGGTGTTAATAAATGTGGTATTCCATTGTACATAGTTAATTCAACTCGCTTGGGATCAACCATTATCATTCGCAATGTAGATGCATTATTTTGATAGAGCAAACTTAACAAGATAGTATTGATACAAACTGTTTTACCAGAACCAGTCGCCCCAGCAATTAACATGTGAGGCATTTTTGGTAAATCAGCTGCCCAGACTTTGCCGGCCACATCTTTGCCAAGGGCAATATGCATATTGTTAGATCGTTTTTTCCATTCTTTACTTTCTAATAATTCTCGCAAAGTAACCATGGCCACTTTTTGATTTGGAACTTCAATCCCAACTAATGATTTTTTGGGAATCGGAGCCTCTATTCTAATTGGATGAGCGGCCAAAGCTAAAGCCAGGTCATTACTGAGAGTAGTAATTCGGCTTAATTTAATTCCTTTGGCTGGTTTCAATGAATATTGAGTCACAGTAGGGCCTACTTGCACCTCACCCATACTTACTTCAATTCCAAAATTAGATAGTGTTTCTTTTATAGTTTCTGCATTGGCTTTTATATCACCAGCGGACGGTTTAGTTTTTGAAGTATATAATAAATTAAGTGGAGGTAAATCACGGATAATAACTCTAGGCTGTTTAGAAGAAAAATCTTCTTCATCATCTTCGTCTTTTTTTGTATCATCATCCTCTTCTTCATCATCTTCGTTATTTTGTACAACTTTTCTTTTTTTAAAATTAGATTCTTCTTCATCATCTTCATCACTTTCTTCTTCATCATCATATTCTTCTTCATCATCTTCATCGTCATTACTATATTTTCCATTTATTCTAAATTTAGTTTTTTCTTTGTCTATTTTAAATAAAGAAAAAAGATAAATAATTTGTTTACCAATCCAACCAAGTCCATAAAATAATTTACGATGTAGTTCAACTATTGAAGCTAGAGATGTATTGAATAAGAATATTGTAGAAATTATTATAATGCCAATTAATATCATTAATCCGCCCCAATAGCCTACATAAGTACCCAGTGGCCAAGCGAGTGCCAGTCCGATTAATCCACCACCTTGACCTTGAATAGCTAAATCAAGCATTTGATTTGTAGGTACGTGTAAATGGACCAAACCATTAAAACTTAAAAAAAATAAAATTGATCCTAACCAGTGAGTTGGTTGATAATCATAATCTAAATTTTTTATTATTAAGATAGCAACTAACAATAGTATAATTGGGAAGACATAACGAACAGATCCAAAACTAATTGCGAGAAGTGCATCAATAAAATTACCAGCTATACCAGCCATATTAAAAAAACTAAGAGCGGATAGTCCACCAGCAACGAATAATAGGATAGCCAAAAGACCTCGATTGATATCGGGGTTTAGATTTAAGCGCTCTAATAGCGTTAATTTACGGCGACGATATTTTCTTGTCATACTTTGGAGATATTATAGCAAAAATTACAATAACTAACAATAAAGGATATAAATGATTATTATAATTTAAGCTTGGAGCCAAACTTCCGAGTGTTTAACGGTTGTCTGTCATCCCAGCACTGAATCAAGTTCAGCATAAACTCCAGCTGGGATCCAGCCTATTTTTAATTGACCTTGCTAACCCTGGATCCCCGCCTCCCGCCTGCCAACGCCTGGCACTGGCGGGCAGGTCGCGGGGATGACAATATTAAAATGCTCGGGTGAGACCACGAGTGACACAATAGTAATTAATTTTATCTTATCTTAAAACAAAAAGCACCATGATAAATTTAGGTGCTTTGCTTTTTTCCACTTAACTGCGACAGGAAGAGCATGTTTTGACTAACGGATTAAATTTGAAAACTTCCTTAGGGTCGCATTACTGCTTCCAGAAGGAGGAGAGAGGTGTTTTCAGGAATCGAATCCGGCCGCAACATCAATTCCTGCGCAGATTAGTAGAAAAAATAGTAATATATTTTTATTGTAAACCCTATTTTAGTTGATTTAAAATCGTTGTCAAGTTTAGTGAGGTGTTGATAACATTTGATACAAGATTCAAGATACATGCCTGCCTGCCGGTAGGCAGGGAACAAGATACAAAGTGTGTACTTTTTGAAAAAACCAAAAACCACTATCATATAGACAGTAGTTTTTATTATCTTCTTTAATTTATTATAAAATCCAGTTTTAACGTCGTATCGTGTTGTTGATACTTGACAGGTATTAATATAGATGTTAAACTATAGATAATCTAAGAATTAACATATAAATATATCACGATATAAACTCATTCACTCGGAAATAGAAAAACCATTTTTTATTTCTCTCATTTCATTCGTTTATGAATACAAAACAATTATCAATAATAGGTTTACGTGATTTAAGAGAAAATCTAGTAGACTATATTGATCAAATAAAAAAAGGAAAAAGTTTTACTGTAGTAAAAAGATCAGAACCAATTTTTAAAATTAGTCCAATTATAGAGGATGATGAAGATGAAAGGTGGGAAACTATTATTGATTTTACAAAAATTAAAAAAGGTGGCGTAGATATTGATGAAGTATTAAAGCGTTTGTGATATGGTAGACAAAATTCAGAAGGCTTTAAATAGATTCACCAAAAAAAACAAAGACCAGATCCAAAATATTTTAGTAAATCTAAAAAAAGGTGAGAATAAGAATTATGACATTAAAAAGTTAAAGGGTTATAGTAATATTTTTCGATTAAGAAAAGGAAAAATTAGAATAATATACAGAATATTGGAGGGAAATAAAATTCAGTTAATAACAATTGAGAAGCGTTCAGATACTACATACAGTTTCTAAGTTATTGTCATCATACAATCCAGTTTGAACATCGTGTGTTATATCGCTCGGATTGAAACATCGTCTCGGAGTACATCAGGGCGATGTTTTTGGTATTATATAGTTCAATAATCTGTGAAATATTTGAGATAGATAAATTACTAGAAAATGATTTGTGTTTGTGTTCGAGAACCAAACATTACGGCTCCATAGCCCTGCGGGGACTATGGAGCCAGCAAAGGAGGGAAAACCCTGAGGTGAGACAGATGAACTAATTTATAAGGGGAGGAGAAAAACTAGAGTTTTTTTGAGACCCAGTCTCTTCGTATTGAGACTGGGTCTCATTTATAGTAGCAGAGCAAAAAGATGATTAAAGGGAGTTATGAGCTATAAGTTACGAGTTACACGATAGGCCCTGTGGATAAACTGTTAAAAACTTTATAAAAAAACTTGTTTTTATCTAAAAATGGGTAAAAATAGCCATCTTCTTGACAAAATCAGGGTTTGTCTATCCATTTGACAAAATCCTTATTTTAGGCTAAAATTGTATAGCTTTTATAAAACCGTCAGGAGAGAGATAAGTGTAAAGCTTATTCTTGGCTGAAATTAGCTAAGTCATGGCTACGTACAAGCCTATTCGTAGCTGTGTGCAAGGACAAATACACATGCCAACCTTGCCATTTTACTATACAACCTAGTCCAAAAATTTAAAATCACTACACCAAGTGACATTTTTTGATATCATTTTTTCATAATTTAATTAACAAACCAATAAACACTTTAATAAGTAAGTACACAATTAAAACACGAAATTTAAGAAAGGTGTTTGATTGTTTATTTGTTAAATTGTTTAATTGATAATTATTTATAAATTCTATGCCTATCTTCAAACGACAGCCCGTCAAAGAAAAAGAACGCAAGTTCTTTACTACCAATGTTCCAGCAATGCCAGTTCCAGATTTGGTAGAAGTACAAAAAGGTTCTTATGATTGGTTTTTGAAAAATGGAATCAAAGAGCTTTTTGATGAAGTTTCTCCTATTTGTGATTTTAGTGGACGCGAACTAGAACTTTTTTTGGAAGATTACTATTTAGATGATCCTAAATTTGATGAAGTTACTTGTCGTGAACGTAATTTAACTTACGATGCTCCACTGCGTGCTACTGCTCGTTTTGAAAATAATAAAACCAAAGAAACTCAAAAGCAAGAAATTTATTTGGGAGATATTCCGCTTATGACTAGTCGTGGTACTTTTATAGTTAATGGAATTGAAAGAGTAGTAGTATCACAATTGATCCGTAGTGCCGGAGCTTTTTTTACAGCCGAAACAATTCGTGGTCGTCGTTTTTATGGCGCAAAGATTATTCCTAATAGAGGAGCTTGGATAGAAATTGAAACTGATGCCAATAATGTCATTTGGATTAAAGTAGATCGAAAAAGAAAAGTGGCTGCTACTTCATTGTTGCGTGCTTTTGGTTTTGATACCGATGAACAAATTTATGAATTATTTAAAGACGTTAATAATCATGAAAATGTTGACTATATTGAATCAACCATCAAAAAAGATATTGCTACTAATGAAGGCGAAGGTTTGATTGAAGTGTATAAAAGAATTCGTCCGGGTGACCTGGCTACTGCTGAAAATGCCAAAGGCTTAATTCATTCTATGTTTTTTAACTTTGATCGTTATGATTTAGGTCGAGTTGGTGTATATAAATTTAATACTAAGTTTGAATTAGGAATGAAAGATAATGATTTTGATGTGAAAGATAACAGAGTTTTATCTCCAGAAAAATTGTTATTAGTTTTAAAAGAAATTGTACGATTGAATGTTACTCAGGAAGATCCAGATGATATTGATCATTTGGGCAATCGTCGTATTCGTGCAGTTGGAGAACTTGCTCAAAATCGTTTTAGAGTTGGATTAGCAAGAATGGAAAGAATTGTAAAAGATCGAATGAGTACTCAAGACATTGAACAGCTTAATCCTAATAAATTGATTAATGCTCGACCAGTGATTAGTGCTATTCGTGAATTCTTTATGAGTTCACAACTTTCTCAGTTCATGGATCAAATTAATCCATTATCTGAGTTAGAACACAAGAGACGTGTTAGTGCTCTTGGACCTGGTGGTTTATCTAGAGACAGAGCTGGCTTTGAAGTTCGTGATGTGCATACCACTCATTATGGAAGAATTTGTCCGATTGCAACTCCCGAAGGACCAAATATTGGATTGGTGAATCATCTATCTAGTTATGCCAAAGTTAATGAATTTGGTTTTATTGAAACTCCTTACAGAAAAGTATTAAAAGAAATTGTTAATCAAGCTGATTTATTAGAAGGGGAAATTTTGAATGAAGACTTAGCCGGATTTAAAAAAGGTACAGATATTACTAAAGAGGTGGCTGAAAAAATTGCCAAAGACAAAAAAATAGAAATAGTAAAAGTAAAACCCAGAGCCACTAACGAGATTGTGTATATTAATGCTTTCAGAGAAGAAAAAATTATTACTGGTTCTGCTACACTTAAATTAGACGACAAAGGTTATTTCTTGGAACATAAAGTTCCAGCTAGAGCCTATGGGCAACCTTCTACTGTTGATACCAGTCAGATTGATTACTTGGATGTAGCTTCTAATCAGATTGTTAGTATTGCTACTTCTTGTATTCCATTTTTGGAACATGATGATGCTACTCGTGCCCTGATGGGTTCAAACATGCAACGTCAGTCAGTTCCATGTATTAGACCAGAACCACCAATTGTTGGTACTGGTATGGAAAAAAAGGCTGCCGAAGATTGTGGCCAAGCAGTGGTTAGTACTGTTGATGGAGAAGTAATTGAAGCAGATGGTTATCGTATTATTGTTGAGGACAAGAAAAAAGAAAAACATACATATATTTTAAATAAGTTTGTTCGTTCTAATGCTTCTTCTTGTATCAATCAAACTACGATTGTCAGTCCTGGTGATAAAGTTAAAAAAGGTCAAGTATTATCTAACGGTCCAAGTGTGGCTAATGGAGAATTATCATTAGGACAAAATATGTTGATTGCCTATATGATTTGGGATGGTTTTAATTATGAAGATGCTATAATCGTTTCTGAAAAAGTTGTTCAAGATGATCGTTATACTTCTATTCATATAGAAGATTATAAAGTTGATGTGCGTGATACTAAATTAGGACCTGAAGTTGTTACATCAGATATCCCAAATGTGAGTGAAGAAAAACTAAAGAATTTAGATAGCGAAGGAGTTGTTCGTATTGGTGCGGAAGTAAAGAGTGGGGATATCTTGGTAGGAAAAATTACTCCAAAGGGTGAAACTGAACTAAGTGCGGAAGAAAGATTATTAAGAGCCATTTTTGGAGAAAAAGCTCGCGATGTTCGTGATTCATCTTTGTATTTAGAACATGGTGAACATGGACGGGTGATTGATATCAGAGTTTTTTCAGCCGAGAATGGTGATAAACTTCAACCAGGTGTAATCAAGCAAGTACAAGTTCGCATAGCTGATATGAGAAAAATTCAAGTTGGAGACAAAATGGCTGGTCGTCATGGTAACAAAGGTGTTATTTCCAAAATTGTTCCTCGTGAAGATATGCCATTTTTACCTGATGGTACTCCAATTGATATCATTCTTTCTCCATTGGGAGTTGTATCTCGTATGAACTTAGGACAGTTATTAGAAACTCATATTGGACTTGCTGCCAATGCTTTGGGCTATAGAGTAGCCACTCAAGTTTTGAATGGAATGACTGAAGAGCAAATTAAAGCCGAATTAAAAAAGGCAGATTTACCAGAGACAGGGCAACTTCCATTACAAAATGGAAGAACTGGTGAAGCCTTTGATTACCCAGTTACGGTTGGTTATAATTATATGTTGAAATTGAATCATATGGTGGAAGATAAAATTCACCAACGTTCAATTGGTCCTTATAGTTTAATTACTCAACAGCCTCTTGGTGGTAAAGCTCAATTTGGTGGTCAGAGATTTGGAGAAATGGAAGTTTGGGCATTGCAAGCTTATGGCGCTGCTCATACACTGCAAGAAGTTTTGACTATTAAATCGGATGATGTGCCAGGTAGATCAAAAGCTTACGAATCTATTATTAAAGGTGAACCAATCGATAAAATTAATATACCAGAATCATTTAATGTTTTAACTAGAGAGTTAAAAGGTTTATGTTTAGACGTAGAATTATTAAAAAAGACTGATTCCGGAACATATATACCTATGGAAGAAGCTAATAAAATGATGGCTCAAAAAAGAGAGACAGAATATGATAATGATAATAATGATAAAGAATAGTTATCTAGAATCAGACAATATTTTAACAAGTAATTAAAAAAATAAATTAATTAATCTATGTCAAACACTAAATTAAGTTCAACTGACTTTCAAGCATTGCGTCTTCGTTTGGCTTCACCAGAAGTGATTCATAAATGGTCATGTGGAGAAGTGAGCAAGCCAGAAACTATTAATTATAGAACTCAAAAGCCAGAAAAGTCAGGCTTATTCGCCGAAGAGATTTTTGGTCCAACCAAGGACTGGGAATGTTATTGTGGTAAATACAAAAAAATTCGTTATAAAGGAATTGTGTGTGATAAGTGCGGAGTAGAAGTTACTCGATCTTCAGTTCGTCGAGAAAGAATGGGGCATATAGAATTAATTTCACCAACTACTCATATTTGGTTTTTGCGTTCAGTTCCATCCAAGATTGGATTATTTTTGGATTTATCTGCGCAAGCTCTCGAAAAAGTCGTATACTTTGCTTCATTTATTATTATAAAAGTTGATGAAGAAGAAAAACAAAAGACACTAGAACTATTGAAACAAGAATATAAAAGTAAAAAGAAGCAGATTCAAAGAGAAATGGAAAAGAAAATGGCTGATGCTAACGATAAAAAACAGGGCGCTTCTGCCTTAGAAGCTATTCAAAAAGATGCGCAAAGTAAAACTGAAAATTTAGAAGAAGATTATAAGATCGCTGATAAGGATTTGAAAGAAATTCAATTAATGAAAATTATCTCTGAAAATAAATACCAAGAGTTATCTTTACGCTACAGTCACTTGTTTGAAGCTTCAATTGGTGGTGAGGGTATACGTAATTTATTAGAAAGAATTAATGTAGGCGAAACAATTAAAAGATTAGAAGCTGAACAAGAAAAAGCAAAAGGGGCAAAATTAGAGAGAATTATTAGAAGAAAGAAAGTTATAAAAAGTTTTTATCAAAATGGAATTAAACCAGAATGGATGGTATTAAAAGCTATTCCCATTATTCCGCCGGACCTTCGTCCAATGGTGGCATTAGATGGTGGTCGGTTTGCCACTTCTGATTTGAATGATTTATATAGAAGAGTGATCAATCGTAACAATCGTTTGAAACGACTAGTTGATTTAGATGCTCCAGAAGTTATTTGTCGTAATGAAAAAAGAATGTTACAAGAAGCTGTTGATGCTTTAATTGATAATAATGCTCGTCAATCAAAAACGGTTACTGCCTCAACTGGTCAAAAACGACAATTACGCTCACTAGCCGATATATTAAAAGGAAAACAAGGACGATTCCGTCAAAACTTATTAGGTAAACGTGTTGATTATTCTGGTCGTTCAGTAATTGTAGTAGGACCAAATTTAGATTTAGATGAATGTGGTTTGCCCAAGAGAATGGCTCTAGAACTATTTAAACCGTTTATAATGTCAGAAATTATTAAACAAGAATTAGCTCATAATGTGCGTAGCGCTTCTAGATTTGTTGAATCAGCTCGTGATGAAGTTTGGGATATTTTGGAAGAATTAACCAAGACTACTCGTGTGTTATTAAATCGTGCCCCGACTCTTCATCGTTTAGGTATTCAAGCTTTTCATCCTCGTTTGATTGAAGGTAAAGCTATTCAATTACATCCATTAGTTTGTTCAGCTTTTAATGCTGACTTCGATGGTGATCAGATGGCGGTTCATTTACCTTTGACTGTAGAAGCTCGTTGGGAAGCAGATAACTTAATGGCTGCAGAAAAGAATATTTTGAAACCAGCAACTGGTTCTCCGGTAATTACTCCTAAGCAAGATATTGCACTTGGTTGTTATTATATGACCAGAATTAATAAAGATGATAATGCTGAAATAAAAAAATTCTTTGGTTCAGAAAAAGAAGTTATCTTTGCTTACAAAACTCGCCAAGTTAAATTACAAGAAAGAATTAAAGTTCGTTTCACAAATTTAGATAGATTTCCTAAGGGCACTGAATCAATGGTAGAAACAACTGTTGGTAGAATCTTATTTAACCAAGTTTTACCGAAGCAATTACCATTCTTAAATGAAATAGTAGATGTAAAAAAATTGGCTATTATTATTCGTTTAATACTAGAATTGTGTGATAAAGAAGAAGTGGCTCCATTTATGGATAGATTAAAGAATATGGGATACCGTTATGCTACTAAATCAGGTTATTCATTAGGAATGGATGATTTTCCAAAGATTCCAGAAAAAGAAAAACTATTAATAGAAGGTGATAAAGCAGTTGAACAAGTAGAGGAACAATATCAAGAAGGTTTGTTAACTAAATCTGAACGTCTAGCCAAAGTTTTAAGTGTATGGGCAGAAACAAAAGATAAGGTTGTGGCCAAAAACCAAGAAAGACTTGATGTAGATGGTCCGGTATTTGCTATGATTGATTCTGGTGCTCGTGGAAGTTGGGGTCAGTTGGGTCAAGTGATTGGTATGAAAGGATTAGTTGCTTCTCCATCTGGTGAAACTATTGAATTGCCAGTAAAAGGAAACTTCAAAGAAGGATTTAGTGTATTAGAGTTTTTCATCAGTTCCCATGGTACTCGTAAAGGTTTATCTGATACAGCACTTCGTACTGCTAACGCTGGCTACTTAACTCGTCGTTTAGTAGATGTATCTCAAGAAGTAATTGTTAGTGAAGATGATTGTGGAGATGAGAACGGAGAATTATTTACCGTAGCTCAATCAAAAGAAATGGGCCAGAAATTATCAGAGCGTGTTTGGGGCAGATATGTAGTTGAAGATGTCAAAAAAGGACGAAAAACAATTATTAAAAAAGGTGAAGTAGTTGATGATAAAATGGTTCGTGAAATAGAGAGTAGCGGAATAGAAGAAATGCGCGTTCGTAGTATTATGCAATGTAGATTAGACAAAGGTGTTTGCAAAAAATGTTATGGATTTGATTTGAGTCATAATGAACCAGTACAGTTAGGAACTGCTGTAGGTACTATCGCTGCTCAGTCTATTGGTGAGCCGGGTACACAGCTTACTATGAGAACTTTTCATACTGGTGGTGTGGCCGGTGGAAGTGATATTACTCAAGGTTTGCCTCGTGTAGACGAATTATTTGAAGCTCGAAAACCAAAAAAGATGGCTGTTTTAAGTGAAGTAAAAGGTGAGATTGCCGTTGAAGAAGCTGATGGAAAAATAATTACCTCACCAACTGGGCGCAAAATCTTTGAGGGTCGTCGTGGACAAAAGATTGTTCATGTTAAGTTTTCTGGAATGGAAGAAAAGAAAATTAAATTTAAAAAAGGTGATGAGGTATTAGTTCAGGATGGCGATACTATCAAAAAAGGACAAATAATAATGGTAGTGGGCAGTTCTGGAGAAGAAATGAAGGCAGAATATTCCGGATCAATTAAGATTGATAAGAAAACAATTATATTTAGTTATGAAGGTCCATTAGTTCGTGATTACATTGTACCAATTGGATATAAGTTATTAATTAAAGAAGGTGATTTGGTAGAAAAAGGACAACGCCTAACTGATGGTAGTATTAATCTACACCAATTGTTTGCACTTAGTGGTCGCGAAGAGGTACAAAGATATATTTTGGAAGAAGTACAAAATATTTACTCATCCCAAGGACAAAAAGTGAATGATAAACATGTAGAATTGATTATCAAACAAATGTTTAGTAGAGTATATGTAGAAGACGCTGGAGAAACAGACGCTTTACCTGGTGAGATAATTGAAAAAGCTCAATTAGCTATTTATAATAGACAAGTTAAAAAAGAGAAAAAACAATTAGCTACTGGTAGAGAATTGTTTATGGGCATCAGCAAAGTTTCTCTTTCTACCCAAAGCTTCTTAGCCGCTGCATCGTTCCAAGAAACTGCTAGAGTATTAATTAATTCAGCTATTACCGGAAAAGTTGATTATTTGGAAGGTCTAAAGGAAAATGTTATTATTGGTAGATTAATTCCAGCGGGTACTGGGTTTAGAGATAATGAGATACCGAAAGAGTAAATAGTAAATAGATAATAGTTGAAAGAAAAGAGAACAGCCAGTCTGTTCTCTTTTTGATTTGATTTTTACTTAAAATAGCGGTAAAATAGTAATAGTGCCCAAGAATAAGATTTAATCTACAATAAATATGATATTTATAATTGCTAAAATATCGGGAGTTATTGGCTTACTATTGATAACTTACGGTATTTTTATTAAAAAAGAAAAACAACGTGATAAAGAGTTCGCTTTGGGTGGAGCTTTTTTGTTAGTGTATAGTATTTATTTACAAGATTTAATATTTATTGTATTGCAAACGGTATTTATTATAGCTAATTTGTATGAGATACATAAGATAAAAAAAACAAGTAAACACTTAAACAAATAAACACATACATAATATGTCCGGACATTCAAAATGGCACAATATTCAACAACGTAAAGGTAAGCAAGATGCTAAAAGAGGTAATACTTATAGCAAGTTTGCTAAATTGATTAGTATTTCTGCTAGAAATGGTGGAGATCCAGAAAACAATTTTTCGTTGCGTTTAGCAATCGACCGAGCTAAACAAGCCGGTGTACCCAAAGATAATATTGAAAGAGCTATAAAGACTGGGACGGGTGAAACCAAAGGTAGTACATTGGAAGAAAACATGTATGAATGCTATGGCCCTGGTGGTGTAGCTGTATTGGTAAAAACTGTAACTGATAATAAAAATAGAACAGTGGCAGAATTAAAGCATTTATTTTCTAAAAGTGGAGGTAGTATGGGTGGTAGTGGCAGTGTATTATGGATGTTTGAGCAAAGAGGAGTAATAGTAATTAGTAAACAGCAAATAGTAAATAGGGACGAGTTTGAATTACAGATGATGGATGTGGGAGCTGAAGATATTCAGAATTATGATGATGACAAGATTAAGATTGAGACCAAGATTGATAATCTTAGAACAGCTTTAGATAAAATTACTGAAATGGGAATTGAAGTTAAAGATTCGGGATTAGAATGGATAGCTAAAGATAGCGTGGCGGTTAGTGCAGATATAGAAGAAAAATTGAATCGGTTGTTTGAACAATTAGCTGATAATGACGATGTAGAGGACTTTTATACCAATGCAGGGTAAGATCATTAAAACATTAAAACATGAAAACATCAAAACACATCGAAATTATATTGGGTATTGATCCTGGTTTTGGTAGGATTGGTTGGGGAGTAATTATACAGGATAAAAGCGACTGGAGAATTGTTAATTATGGTTGTATTGAAACTGATGTGAAAGACAAATTTGTAGACAGATTATCCGAACTACATTGTGAAATTATAAATATAATAAAAAAATATAAACCAACTCGGATGGCAGTGGAAGATTTGTTTTTTTTTAAAAATGCAAAAACAGCTATTAAAGTGGGGCAAGCTAGAGGCGTAATTTTATTAACCGGAGTACAAAATAATTTGCCAATAGATGAATTTACACCTTTGCAAGTTAAGCAGGCGTTAACCGGTTATGGCCGAGCCGATAAACAACAAATGCAAAAAATGGTACAGGTTGTTCTAAAACTTAAACAGCCAATAAAGTCAGATGATGCAGCCGACGCTTTGGCCGTGGCATTGTGTGCCGGACAAAGCCTATGGCACTTCAGTCTTAAGTCGTAAGTCTTAAGCTATAAGAACTGAAAAAGTATGCTAAAATCAAAATCATCAATTTATCATAAAGAGACAGCGTGCTTTAAACATGACTCTAGCTTAGAGAAAATTAAACGCGTGTTTAATTTTGATTGTAAACCATTAAAAATTTTAGATTTAGGTTGTGGGGATGGGAGGTTATCTGGTGAACTAGTTAAAAAAGGTCATGAAGTTTGGGGGATAGATTCTTCGAATGAGGGTCTAAAAATTGCAGAAGAAAAAGGAATAAAAACAATTAAGGCTGATTTAGAAAGCGATGATTGGCATCTAATGTCATCCCGAGCGGAGTGCAACGAAGTCGAGGGATCCCTTCGTTGTGGTGAACGGAGAGATTTCTCCACTCCGCTACGCTCTGGTCGAAATGACAAGACAACACGGTCGGAATTAAAGTCAAATAGTTTTGATGTTGTTCTATTACTGGATGTTTTAGAACATTTGTATGATGGTGAAAAGGTTATTAATAATATTAATAAAATTTTAAAAGACGATGGTAAATTAGTTATTTGTCTTCCAAATCATTTTGATTTGCGTAATCGATTGCATATTTTATTTGGTGGGGGTATTGTTCATTGGGATCATAAGCGTTATAACAATGCTTTAGCTTGGGAATATGGACATATTAGATTTTTAAGATTAAAAGAATTAATTATTTTATTACAACGTTGTGGTTTTTATCTAAAATCATCTCAGTTTAATTTTATGGCTGGTGGGATTATCCCGACTTTTTTAACGCCAAGAAAGTTAAGAGTTTTTTTATTAAGGTTTTGGCCTAATTTGTTTAGTGGAAAGTTTGTTTTATTATTAACTAAAGATAAAATTATGCATCCAGATAGGTTTTTTGTTGGTAAAACGAAAAAAGGGATGTAATATTTATTATTAAGGGATTCCTCCACTCGCGCGAGCTTGGTCGGAATGACAAACCAAAAAAATTTGCATTTCTTGAACAAAGTAAAACAATAAAGACAATTAATAATAATTATGAAATTAGAAAAAGAAAAATTCGTTTTAGTACTACCAAGTATTCGCAGTGGCCACAATGTAGGGGCTATGTTTCGAACTGGCGATGCAGTAGGAATAGACAAAATTTATTTAACTGGTTATACAGCCACTCCGCCACATACACAAATTGATAAAGTCTCACTTGGGGCAGAGCAGTGGATTCCTTGGGAACATCATAAACAAACTGGTCGTCTGTTGAAGAAATTGAAGAAAATGGGGTATAATATAGTTGCGCTTGAACAAACTCCGACTAGCAAAAAAATATCTGATTGGAAACCAAAATTTCCTTTGGCTTTGGTAGTTGGCAATGAAGTTAGGGGAATTGATAAAAAGTATTTAGATTTATGCGATCAGCATATAGAAATACCCATGCATGGCAAAAAAGAGAGCCTGAATGTTAGTATCGCAGCTGGAATAGCACTTTATCATATTAGTAATTATTTAAAAGTTAACTAAAAATTAGCAATTTTCAATTTACAATTTCCAATCAATTTCCAATTTTTAAATTTATTAAAATTATTATTTGAAAATTGTTTCATTGGAAATTACTTGAAAATTGAGAATTATAAATTGAACATTATGACCATGCATACTTTAAATATCTATCGTTATTTACATGATAATTTACCTCCTTTGTTTCCAGAAGAATTAGCCGAAGAAATTAAAAATTCTATAGAACGATTTGAAGAACAAGACAACATAGAATTAGAAGAATTAGAAAGACAAATGGTGCAACATGGCTTTATTGTTTGGCCATATTATCAAGCACACAAAGAATTTTTAGAAAGAGCCATTGATGAGATGGGGGATCATTTTTTGGAGCCATACATGAATGAAGGATTGCAAAATAAATATAGTGAGTTCAAGGGTTATGGTGGTAATTGGCGTGAATTGTATTCTGGACGAGCAGCTGATTTTTTTGAAGATCATGAGAGAGTAGAATTGACCAAGGCATTAATAGAAGCTAAGAAAAAATTAAAAGAATATATTAAAAGAGATGTTCATGGCTTAAGTAAAGATAAATATTTGAGTCGAGTAGAAAAATATGATTCTATTCTTAGTGATATTAAAAAAGAACTACAGCAACTTAGAGAACTATCTTCCCAAGAAGATCATATAGAATTAACCAAACAAATTGATGCAAGAATTGAAAATATCGAGCATAGCTTTGCTCATTTGGGCCAAGAATTACAATATCATGAAATATTTAATGCAGTTGAATTTTTTAGGGGTCGCAAAGAAGAGCTAAGTAGACTAAGAGGAATAGATGTACCAAAGTTCATTGATTTTTATAATGAGAATTATTCAGAATAATTTATGATAGAAATTTTGGGGTTTAATTTTAATTTATCTCAGTTTTTTACTTTATCATATTTTCTAGTAATTAATTTCAGTACCTTTTTTATTTTTGCTTGGGATAAATTTAAATCTAGAGGAGAGGGCAGGAGAGTCAGTGAAAAAAAATTATGGTTTTTAGCTTTTATAGGTGGTTCAATCGGAGCTTTATTATCAATGCATCTATTTCGTCATAAAACAACAAAACTGTCCTTTCAGACAGTTTTAGCTTTGATAGTTTTATTACAAATTACACTTGTTACTTATATTGTGCTTAAATTTTAATTTATTCTGTAATTAGTATAGGTTTAATGTTGGCATATTTGGCCAACATTTTTGTTATCTGTTTTTGACCTAATAATCCATTTTGAGCGCCAACTTTAGTAATTACTCCACAACTATTAGCAATTCCCCAGCGTAATGATTGTGGTCCATTACAGTCATGATAGCGTCCGGCAATATATCCGGCGGAAAATGCATCACCAGCACCAGTTTTAGCGACAACTTTTACTGGAAAACTTTTCATATGCCAGACTTCATCTAGATTTCCCATGTAAGCTCCGTTTCCCGCATCAGTTAAAACTACTTCTCTGGCTCCCATATTTATTAATCCATGAATAAGGGCAGAAATACTTTTTACTTTTTTTAAAGTAGTCCCTAACACAAGCTCTGCTTCTTGGACATTCATTATTAATATATCTGTATGTTTAATTACTTCTGTAATATGTCCAAGTTTATTTTTTAACTGATACGAACCAGGGTTAAAAACTAGATTTATTGTATTATGTGTCTGTAAATATTTTAATAATTTTTCTTGAAATAGTTCAAAACCAGCGCTTAGACCAGTATAATATATCCATTTAGTAGCTGGAAATTTTTTTGGAAAAATATATTTTCTTTTACCATGATATGAAAGAATTGTTCTTTCTTTTTGAAAATTTAATACAACAGAATAGCGAGTTTGGTTTTTAGGTTCAATATGTATAAGATCTAAATTAACATTGAATTTATTTAGTTCTTCCATGGCTAACTTACCATTTGAATCATCACCGATAGAACTAATAATTGAAGTTTTCAATCCAAGCTGAGTGGTAGCCACTGCTACATTGGTAGCATTACCACCTAATGATTGAAAACTATCATCAATGGGAATTTTGCTAGCGTAGTCAAGACATAATTGACAAGGCTTATCTTTTAGTTGGCATTGCAAAGTTGCATCATTAATTTGGATGTGAGTATCAATTACTATATCCCCGATTGTTATTAGATTAAACATAATTATAAACTTGGTTATTTTTAAATTATTCTCCTTTTACATCTTTATGTAAGCCTAATAATATCTCGATAAATTCTACGAAACTAGCTAGAGCCAGTCCAGCCATTGCTACAGTGAAAATTAGATTCCCAACATATAGAGCATAAATTAATAAGGAGAATGATCCAATAAACAAAATAATATCTTGTCTTTTTTCTGTTTTGAGAAATACTCCGTAAGTTAATAATATTGCGCCCAGAGCAGCAATTATTGTAATAGTAATCTCTAGAGATTGCCAGGGGATTGATGGCAATAATGATGATAGTGGGGGCATATATAAATAATTTTCAATTTCTAATTTCTAATTTCCAATTAGTAAACCACAACGGTTTTATAATTGAAATTAGTTATTGAGAATTGATTGTTAATTAATAATTAAATATTAATAATTTTTGTTTATTCCCATTTATTAATATATTCTATGGCAGCCAGCCCAGCAATGATTCCTTGTCCGGTTGCAATACCGATTTGTTTATAAGGAATATCAGTTACATCACCAGCGGCAAAAATACCTTCACAACTAGTTCGACATTTTTTATCAACTATAATCTGTTTCATTTTATCTTTATCAACACAATCCACAAAGTCCGAGTTTGGTATTTGACCGATATGGATCATGGCTCCTTGTATTTCTAAGTTTTTATCTTCTCCTGTTTTTGTATCTTTATATTCTAACCCATTAACCATATTTTCGCCAACTATCTTGGTGGTTAAAGCATTATAAATAATTTCTATATTATTGATGTCTTTAACTTTGTCTATTAAAATATTTTCTCCATTGGGAAAACCACCGTTATTTTCTTTTATATTATCATACTTGGTAATTAAATAAATTTTTTGGGCAATACCAGACATCATTAAAGCAGATTCAAGCGCGCTGTTTCCGGCGCCGATAGTGGTTGTAACCTTCCCTTTAAACAATGGACCATCACAGACAGTGCAGTAAGTTATGCCTTTACCTCTAAATTCTTTTTCTCCCGGCAAGTTTAATTCCCTAGGATGTATTCCAGTGGCGATAATTACAGTTTTTGTTTCGTAAATTTCTTCTTTTCCATTAAAATTTTTGGCTTTTACTAACCAATAGTTATCTTTTTTGGTAATTTTTTCTACTCTGTAGCCTTCATCAATGTCTACTTGATAATGCTTTATATGATCAGCAAATTTTTTAGCTAGTTCATGTCCTTGGATATTTATTATTCCAGGCCAATTGCCAACTTCACCCGATAAAGCTACTTCACCGCCTAGATCATTAGTAACCATTTTAAAATTTAGGTTTCTGCGGGATGCATAAATTGCTGAACTTATTCCAGCAGCTGATCCTCCGATTATAACTAGATCCAACATATATTATTGTACTAATTTTTTTAATTTATTATATTTTTCCTCAATATTATCTGACATCATTAATTCACTACCAATATTGGCTACATCCACTCCCCATGATTTTAATAATTTAATATTCTTTTGATTTATTCCACCATCAACAGTAATAGTTGGGCGATTAGCAAGATGACTAATTCGTTTAATTTTTTTCCCGATACTCTTTAAGAATGGATTACCTTGTTTACCCGGCTCTACAGTCATAAATTGTAAAACATCTATTTTATCTAAGTATGAACTAACTATTTCAAGATTAGTTTCTGGATTTATAGCAATTCCACTCTGCCAGCCATTTTTGCGGATAGTGGCGATAGTTTCCATTGTGTCATCTTCGGCTTCAATATGAAAAACTATTCTAAAGATATTTTTGGTTTTTTTCCATTTCGCCATTTCTATTAATGGATTATTTACCATTAGATGTAATTCAAATTTAATGTTGGATTGAATTTTTTTATTAAAAAAATTTTCCAAACTTTTTCGTTCATTATAATTGAATGATTTATTATCCACAAATTGACCGTCCATTATATCTAATTGGGCATAATCAAAAATAGGTTCAATTTTCTCGATCTGTTTTAACAGTTCGTCATAAGTTGGGACTAAAATTGCGGGAATAATATTCATAAATTATTTATTGTTTATTTCTTCTACTTTTTTTAATCTTCTGATGTGTCTTTTTGCATTGCTAAACGGAGTTTCTAACCATTTTTTTATAATAGCTAAAGCATGGTCTTCGGTTAATACATATCCTGCTAGACATAATATATTTGAATTATTATGCAATCGTCCCATTTCAGCACTTTCAATATTATATCCCAATGTGGTACGGACATTTTTAAACTTATTAGCCATAATACACATACCTTGTCCAGAACCACATACTAAAATGCCCTTATCTTCTTTATTGGCAGATACTTTTTTAAGTAGGGGTAAGGCATAATCTGGGTAATCATCATCTTTATCGTATTCAAAAGCGCCTAAATCTTCAATTTTAGTTTTTAATTCATTCTTAAAATACCGCATTATACGTTTTTTTAGTTTGTATCCTCCATGATCAGCTGCGATGTATAACATATATTCATTAAAACATAAAAACATTAAAATACTAGAACAAACTTTTTGAGTTTTTAAGCCTTCCCAGCTTTTATATTATAGCTTTTACTGCTGGTTTTGGCAAATTTTTAGTTAAGCTAAATTTCATATGGCAAAACATTGACAAAGGTTGGTTTTTAGTGTTGTCTATCTATAAGAAACGGTTTTTTTGCTATTAACCAATTTTTGTTCACTGCTAAAAGGCAAAAAGGGAGAAAGAGATGAAACAAACACCAGAACAAGAAGTTCGTGAGGCAGTCGAAATGGATAATATGTCTGAGTATGACAAAGTCTGTAAGGCCGCTGAGGTGGTGAAAGAGAAAATCTGGCCGTACAGCGTTAGAGCAGTGAAAAAGAAAGTAGGGGTGATTCTCGGTTCTGGGTTGGGGGTTTTTGCAGACTCTTTGGTGGATCCGAGTACCGTTGATTATGATCAGATCCCTGGGTTTGCTCAAAGCAGAGTCAAGGGCCACGCTGGTCAGCTGGTGGCTGGTACTTGTGGAGGTACGGTGGTTTTGGCCATGAAGGGGCGGGTGCACCTGTATGAGGGATATCCTCTTTCCCAGGTGGTCCTGCCGGCGCGCACGTTGATCAAAGCTGGTTGCGAGGAGTTGATCATCACCTGTGCCGCTGGTGGTATCAACACCGCTCTGGAGCCTGGTGACTTGGTGATCATCAATGACCACCTTAACTTCACCTGCCAGAATCCGCTGGTGGGTGACAATGATGACCGTCTGGGACCGCGCTTCCCGGATATGAGCGTGGCCTACGACCTCAAGCTTCGGGAACTGGCCTTTGCCAAGGCTCGTGAGCTGAAGATTCCTCTGCGTGAGGGCGTCTACAACTGGATGCTTGGCCCGTCTTACGAGACACCGGCCGAGATTCGCCTGTTGCGTCGTGCCGGGGCTGACCTGGCTGGCATGTCCACTGTGCCCGAGGTGATTGCCGCTCGGCACATGGGTGCTCGGGTGCTGGGCATCTCCTGCGTGACCAACAAAGCCGCTGGTTTGCAGGCGGAGTTGTCCCATGATGAAGTCAAGGAGACGGCCAATCGGGTCAGTGCGACCTTTATTCGACTGTTGACCGGGATTGTGCAGGCTTTGGGCAAGGAGGGTTCGTCGGAGTAGTTGGAGGGAGCCTCCGTCATCAATCGCCTGTTTACAGGCGTGCGATGGCGGGGGCAGTAGTATCTTTTTTATATTGACAAAGTCATTAAAAATAGTATAATTAATATTACAATTATAAAAGCATTATTACCTTAGCTATCACTAAGGGAGCTGTTAGAAGAAATCCTGACTTAGTTGGGAAAGTAGAACTGACCGGGTAAGCCCGTAATTGCTGTAAGTAAGGCCACAACGGTGAAGTTAGGATGGTACCGTCCAATATATGGACTCCTAACAAAACGCGTGGTTTTTTTATTTAAAAAAGAGTTGATTAGTTAAACAATTAAATCGTTAAATAGTAATCCACCTATCTTCTGGTCGGCACTATTTAACTATTCAACTATTAAACTATTTAACTTATCACTATGTACAATTCAAACGAACAAGAACAAGAAATTTTAAAATACTGGGAGAAGCACCAATGTTTTGAGAAGTCAGTTAGTCAACGACCAGAGAACAAGCCTTATGTTTTTTATGATGGCCCGCCTTTTGCTACTGGTTTGCCTCATTATGGACACATTGTGGCATCTTTAATGAAAGATGTAGTACCGCGTTATTGGACAATGCAAGGCTACAGAGTAGAAAGAAAATGGGGTTGGGATTGTCATGGACTACCAATTGAAAATATTATTGAAAAAAAGTTAGATTTAAAAAGTAAACAGGATATTTTGGACATGGGCGTAGATAAATTTAATGAAGCCTGTAGTAATACTGTTTTGACTTATGCGCAGGAATGGAAAAAGACGATTAAACGAATGGGACGATGGGTTGATATGGAAGATGATTATAAAACCATGGATAAAAGTTTTATGGAAAGTGTGTGGTGGGTGTTTAAACAATTATGGGACAAAGATTTGATTTATGAAGGATACAAAGCTATGCACATCTGTCCTCGTTGTGTTACTCCACTTTCTAATTTTGAGGTGACACAGGGATATAAGGATATAAAAGACTTATCAGTTACTGCTAAATTTAAATTAGCTAACACTAAAGAAAAATTAGGAATAGAAGGCGATTTATCTATATTAGCTTGGACTACGACTCCTTGGACTTTGCCTGGGAATGTATTGCTTGCAGTCGGTGTAGATATTGATTATGTAATTGCAGAGGTGGAAGAACAAGGATTAGTTATAATTGCCAAAGAAAGAGTAGAAGATGTATTGGCAGATAAAAAATATTCTATTCAAAAAGAATTGAAAGGTAAAGATTTGGTTGGTTTAGAATATGAACCATTATTTCCGTATTTTTCTGATACAGAAAATGCTTTTAAAGTTGTTGCCGGCGATTTTGTTAGTACTGACGAGGGAACCGGTGTTGTTCATATTGCTCCAGCCTTTGGTGATGATGATTATCGCACCGGGCAAGAAAATAAAACTGGTTGGGTTCAGCATGTAACTATGGAAGGCAAGTTTGTTGATGAAGTTACTGATTTTGTTGGGCAAGAAGTTAAGCCAAAAGATGATCATACCAGAACCGATGTAGAAATAATTAAATATCTAGCTCATAATGGAAAATTGTTTAGTAAATTAAAGTATGAACACAGCTATCCGCATTGTTGGCGTTGTGATACTCCATTATTGAACTATGCCACTAGTAGTTGGTTTGTAAAAGTGACAGATCTAAAAGATAAATTATTACAAAATAATAAAAAAATAACTTGGGTGCCTCAGCATATTAAAGAAGGACGATTTGGTAAATGGTTAGAAGGAGCTCATGATTGGGCAATTTCTCGCAGTCGTTATTGGGGAACTCCATTGCCAGTTTGGAAGAGTGAAGATGGTGATGTGTTATGTGTTGGCAGTGTTGATGAATTGAGAAAATATGCTGAAGAAAAAATAAATAAAATAATTTTTATTAGACATGGAGGGAGCACGAAAAATAAAGATGGAATTAAATCAAGTTCTAAAGATAAACATCCTTTGACAGATGAAGGTATTGATCAAGTAAATGACTTTGTTGATAATTTTGATGAGCAGTGTGATATTATTATTAGCTCACCAATTTTGCGTTGTCGTCAGACAGCAGAAATTATTCAGAAAAAAGTTGGTGGAGAAATAGTTTATGACGACTTAATTAGTGAAATTAATGAAGGAAGTTGGGAAGAGCTAAACGGCGATAAATTGAATGAATTGACGGATTATAAACAGTATAAAAAATTGGAATATGATAAAGAGAGATTTGAATATAAAACTGGTGGTCAGGAAAGTCGACTTGATGTTATGAAGAGAGTGAAAGAATTTTTAAAAAATCTAGAGAAGAATTATTCTGGAAAAACTGTAATATTAGTTGGTCATGGAGTGATTAACGCAGTTTTGCAAAAAATATTTAATGATATTGATTTTGAAAGATATTTTTGGGAAGAAGAAGTTGAACACGTTAAGCCAAAGATATTTTATATCCGTGAAGATGGTCAAAGTATTGATTTACATAAACATACTGTTGATAAAATGGTATTAAATAAGAACGGTAAAGAATATAAGCGAATATCCGAGGTTTTAGATTGCTGGTTTGAGAGTGGTAGTATGCCTTATGGTCAGATGAATTATCCATACAGTAATAAAACAAAATTTGAAGATGGTTTCCCAGCTGAATTTATTGCTGAAGGACAAGATCAGACTCGGGGTTGGTTCTATACTTTACATGTGTTGGCAACAGCCTTAACTAGTGGTCAAGAAAAATCAATTCCCAAGGGTAAACGTTGGGAAGAGGATAATGATGAAGGAATACCAGCCTTTAAAAACGTAATTGTTAATGGAATCGTTTTAGCTGAAGATGGTAAAAAAATGAGTAAGCGTTTAAGTAATTATCCTGATCCAAATGAAGTGTTAGAAAAATATGGAGCCGATGCTATGCGCTATTATTTAGTTAGTTCACCGGTAATGCACGCTGAAAGTCTGAATTTTTCTGAACAAGGTGTACGCGAGATGTATAATAAAGTAATTAATACCGTACATAATGTTTTGGAATTTTATTTAATGTATAACACAGATTTAGACGGATTAAAAAAAGATTACACAGATTATACTTCCGAGAATGTTTTGGATAGATGGATAATGGCGAAGTTGCAGTTGTTGGTAAAAGAAGTAACCGCTAGAATGGGTGAATACAAATTAGCCGAAGCCTCTCGTCCAATTTTAGAATTTATTACCGAAATATCTCAATGGTATGTTCGTCGTTCTCGTGATCGATTTAAAATTGGAGATGAAGTAGATAAACAAAATGCGGTCGCAACTTTGAATGAAGTATTGATGACTTTGTCAAAAATAATGGCCCCGTTTACTCCGTTTATTGCCGAGAAAATGTATTTGGACCTAGGTGGAGAAAAGGAAAGTGTTCATTTGGAAGAATGGCCAGAAGTCAAAGAAGATTTATTGGATAATGAAGTTATTAAAAATATGGAGATGGCTCGTAAAATAGTTGAAATGGGTTTATCATTACGTGTTGAACATGGAATTAAAGTTAAACAACCATTAAGTAAATTAATAATTAATAATGAACAACTGACAAGTGATTTAAGACAGGTAATCGCCGAAGAATTGAATGTTAAAAGTGTTGAAAATAATAAAAATGTTGGAGATGAAGAAAACTTGGTTTGGAAAGAAGAAGGAGAATTGAAACTCGGATTGGATTTAGAAATAACACCAGAACTAAAAAAAGAAGGTTTAGCCCGTGAAATAATTAGAGCAGTAAATAATATTCGCAAAGAAAAGAATCTTAATATTGATAATAAGGCGGTTGTTCAATATGAAACTGACGATGAATTATTAAAACAAGTTTTTGTTGAATATAAAGACGAGTTGATGAAGAATACCGCTTCGAGTGATATAGTTGAGGGGATGGGCGAAACTGAAGTTGTGATTGGTGGTGTGAATATGAAGTTGAAAGTAATAGAATAATATATAGTCTGTTATTTTTGCGAAAGTCAGTTCTGCCATTCCCGTAAAGATTAACTAATTCGATGACAATTTATTTGTAGTCATTTTACTCGGATGGTCTCGGTGGTTGTCATCCCGACCGTAATTCCGATTTCGCAATCGGGATGAAGTGGAGGGATCCCTTTTTACAACTAAGGGATTCCTCCACTCGCGCGAGCTCGGTCGGAATGACAACCCCGTGATAATTATTTGAATTAAACAATAATTAATGGGAATGACAATAAATATTTGACAGACATTTATTAAGTGATATAATTAAAACATAATTTATTAATAACCCTTGTAGTCCTCTATGGATTGCACCAAAGATGACAAGCCAGACTCTAACTGTTTGCGCAAGTTATCAATTATTATTAACTCAAAATTAACCCAAGTAAATCTCGTGGATACTTGGGTTTTTTAATTTATCATATGGAAAAGAAAAATTTTCTTTTTGTTTCGTTGGATGCTTTAATTAATGATACAGCTTGGCAAGTATCAAAAGAAGGACATAACGTTAAATATTATATTAAAAGTGAATTAGAAAAAGATATCGCTGATGGTTTTGTTCCTAAAACAGATAATTGGAAACAAGAAATTGATTGGGCCGATATAATTGTATTTGATGATGTTTTGGGTCAAGGCGTAAAGGCACAAAAATTAAGAGAGCAAGGAAAAATTGTAATTGGTGGCACTCCTTATACTGATGATTTGGAAGATGATCGTTCTTTTGGTCAGAGTGAATTAAAAAAACACGGAGTTAACATTTTAGGTTATCAAGATTTTACTGATTTTGATAGTGCTATTAACTATGTTAAACAGAATCCAGATGAGTATGTTATTAAACCTTGTGGTGAAGCGGCTAATATAAAACGTTTATTATTTGTTGGTATGGAAGAGGATGGTAGTGATGTAGTTAGGGTGCTTGAAGCTTACAAAAAAGTTTGGTCAAATGTAATTAAACAATTTCAATTACAAAAAAAGGTTAATGGGGTTGAAGTAGCAGTCGGAGCATTCTTTAATGGGTATAAATTTTTAACTCCGATTAATATAAACTTTGAACACAAAAAATTGTTCCCTGGCAATATTGGACCTGCTACTGGTGAAATGGGCACTAGTATGTTTTGGACAGCGCCTAATAAATTATTTAATAGTACTTTAAAGAAAATGGAAGCTCGTTTAGCAGAAGAAGGTTATATTGGCTATATTGATGTTAATTGTATTGTTAATGGAAATGGTATTTATCCATTAGAATGGACAACGCGTTTTGGTTATCCAACAATTAGTATTCAACAAGATGGAATGAACATGCCTATTGGAGAATTTTTATTTAGAATGGCTAGTGGTGAAGATTTTGAAATTAAAACCAAGAGGGGATTTCAAGTTGGAATTAGAGTAGTTGTTCCGCCTTATCCATTTTTTGATAAAGGGACTTTTGATTCTTATTCAAAAGGTGCGGTAATTGTTTTTGAAAATAAAAATGCCAATATTGATGGTGTGCATATTGAAGATATAAAATTAGTGAATGAGCAGTGGACAGTCACAGGTTTATCAGGAAAATCATTGGTAGTGACTGGTTCAGGGGTTACAATGGTCCAAGCCCAAAAGCAAGCATATAATCGAATTGGTAATATTCTCATACCTAATATGTATTATCGTAAAGATATAGGAGATCGATGGGCAGAAGATGGAGATAAATTGCATAGTTGGGGGTATTTACATGAAGTTTAAGTATATAAAATGAAAAAGATAAGGTTTGACAGACCTTGTTTTTTGACGTAAAATTCAAGAGTAAGTAAGTTATTTTGTCATTCTGAACTACTATTTAACTAATAAACTATTTAACTAAAATATGAATGTAAAACAAATTTTTGATTTAGGATTAAAAATGGGAATTAATTCGGACGCTAGAGGCCCAAAGGGGGTACAAGAATATTTAGATCGAGCCAAAAAAGAATTAGCTGATTGTAAGCCAAAAGATAAAGAATATTTTGATCAAGAAAGATTAACCAATCCTTATTCAGATAGTAGAATTCACGTTAATGATGGCAAAAAACAGGTTAAGCGTGTTATGGCTGGGATTGATATTGGTGAGGCTGAATTATTGTTAGCTAGTCAACTGGGTGAAAGTGAGAGAAAAACACCAATTGATCTAGTTATGGCCCATCATCCAGTGGGGAAGTCTTTGGCTGGTTTACATAGTGTAATGGATATGCAAATTGATATATTTGTAAAAAATGGAGTGCCAGTTCATGTGGCAGAAAAATTAATGGAGAAAAGGATATCAGAAGTGGGTCGTAGTGTCCATCCAGCTAATCACTATCGTTTGCTTGATGTGGCTAAACTATTAAAAGTTAATTTAATCAATACCCATACTTTTACCGATAATTTGGTTAGTGATTATTTAAATAACTATTTATACAAGAAAGATCCCAAAATAGTTAGTGATTTAATTGAAGCCTTGCTAGAAATACCTGAATACAAAGAAGCCAGAAAAAGAGGAGCAGGTCCAAGTCTATTTGCTGGAGATATGCATCATAGAGTTGGTAAATTTATGGTTGGTATGACGGGCGGGACTAGTCCACACGATGATATTTTTAAAGAATTATCTAATTATGGAATTAGTACTACTGTTGATATGCACATGAAAGATAAAGCTCGTGATAATGCAGTGGAAAGTAATATGAATGTAATTATTGCTGGTCATTATGCTTCGGATTCATTAGGTATGAACTTATATTTAGATGAATTAGAGAAAAAAGGAATTGAAGTCTTGCCAGTTGGTGGATTGATTAGATTTAGTAGAGTTAAGAAAAAATAAAGTATGATCTCCTTGATACAAGGAAAAGTTATAGATAACAATTCTGAGTTAACCCTATTAACTTCTGGTGGAGTTGGTTATAAAATTTTTGTTAAACCAAATTCAATTGGAGATTATAAAATTGGCGAACAGGTTGAAGTGATGACATATTTGTCAGTTAGTGAAAATGCTTTGAGACTTTATGGTTTTTCTAGTGTATCGGAACGTAATTTATTTTTACATCTTATTAGTGTATCGGGCATTGGTCCAAAATCTGGTTTACATCTACTATCACTTGGCAGTGTAGAAGAAATTAGTAATGCGATTAGTAACGGAGATGTAGAATATTTAACCAAAGTCAGTGGAGTGGGCAAAAAAACTGCCGAGAGAGTGGTAGTGGAATTAAAATCAAAAGTAGAAAATACTAAATTGAAAACAGACGGCGGTCAGATTCAAAGTAGTCAGTTATCAGATGTAGTAGAAGGACTAATTGCGATGGGATATGCGCCAGCTCAAGCTAGAGAAGTAGCTAAAAATTTAGATGATGTTGATAAAACTAGTGAGGAGTTATTGAGAGAGGCACTGCAGAAGATCAAGTAAATAATTAAACATAGAAACAAATAAACACAGTGATTGCTGTGTTTATTTTATTTATTAGTTTAAATGAAGAACCCCGGCCGTGTAGCGTGAATGGGCCAGGGCCCTTCACCGGTCGGGGAAAATCCTCCTTGGTTTCCCCCTTCCGATCTACACCCACGAGTTGGTCATGATCTCGCCAAAGCCGCCACCACCAGGTACGATATAGCCACCGGGCACATCCTTACCATCTAGATCGGGGTCGGTCAGGCCACGTTCCTCATCCCACCGTTCGCCGAGGATGGTCGCCAGAACTTCGTTGGGGGACAGACCGCGATCCAGTCGGCAGCCGTATGCTCTGACGTTGTTCCATTGGGTGACCTTCCTCACGAACTCAGATGTTATGATCAAGTTGAGAGGGAGAACTTTATCCGGCTCGCCGTATCCCTCATCTTTGTAGTGATGCAGAGCGGTGTCGATGGTAGCTCCGCTGGCGCCCATTGGGTCAGGGATAATCATGGTGACTCCGTTTACTGACCCGCCGATCTTGGCGCCACTGATTTTGGCGCCGCTAATGTGACCATCTTTGTCCGATTCGCGCCCCATAGGCAGACTGTCCATCCGAACGTTGTTGGGGTCAACATGTTCATTTAGGAAGTCTAAGCATACTTGTGCGGGGAACATGCCAGCGCGGGGTATGGACACAACCACCACCTTTCTGCTGAAGTCGACCACATTGCCCGTCCAGATAGCCTTGTCACCAACGAACTCGGCCATCCGTGTCTGAACAGAGTGCTCCTTGGTGGTCATTTCGCATCCCAGCGCCTGCATGATTAACCACCGATACAACTTGGTGATCTTGCGGTTGAATTCGGGCTGAGGTGATTGACCTTCCGGGTCCATCTTACACAGTAGAGCCAGGGCGGACCTGACCATGGGGTTATTAAAGATGTGGACACGTGGTCCATAGTAGTGAGTATCTTCACCGTCTCTCTGGGTCAACTGATATTTCGGTGTCATTGTCTTCGACTCCTTCCTGTTTCGGGGTTAGAAAATTGTTTTGCAAAAAACCAGCCTATTCTGGCTGGCTTGGGGGAAATTGTTACTGAACTACTTCACTATAACTGTTTATCAGAAAATCGTCAAATAATTATGTACACAGTTTATATTAAATCTTCTTTTTCTAATAACCATAAAATAGCTCCTTTTTGAGAATGCATACGATTCTCAGCTTGATCAAATATAATAGCATTAGGATGGTCCACGCCATCTCGGCTTATTTCATAATCAATATGACAAGGCATACAATGCATTATTTTCGCTTGAGGACAATAAGTATCAATTAATTTTGCATTAATTTGATAAGGCTTGAACAATTCAATTCTTTTTTTGTATTCTTCAAAATATTCAGGAATTACTTTTCCATCAGCAAAGAATTCCATGTCAATCCAGGTATCAGTGTGTACATAATCAGCGCCTTTCAATGCATTTTCTAAATCAAGAGTACGAGTAACAAGTCCAGTATTATCCGATAATTTATTTAGCTCTTCATCCACACTTGGCTTGTTAACCTCGGGAGCTACAATAACAAAATTAATTCCTAATTTTGTACAAAGCAACATTAAACTGTTTGATACATTGTTTTCAATTCCTAGCCAAACAACCTTTTTGATGTTTTCAAGGCCATTTGAATGTTCAATCATGGTTTGCATATCTCCCAAAGCCTGGCATGGATGATATTTTTCGCTACAAGCATCAATTACAGGTATTTTATTTAGCTCTCCAGCTGTTAAAACATCTTTGGCTTTTTTGGCGCGATACATTAAGATATGACCAAAACGCATAATTGCCTGAATTTCATCTTTAAACGCACTACCTATTGATAACTGAGAAGTTCTTGAATCCAAAAATATTGCGTGTCCGCCTAATTCGGTCATACCAGCCTCAAAAGATAGTCTAGTGCGAGTAGATGTTTTTTCAAACAACATTATCAGAGTTTTATTTTCTAAATAATTTGTTACTTCTCCGTTATTTCTTGCCTGTTTTATTTTTTTGGCAATATCAAGAATTGTTAAGATGTCATTTTTACTTTGCTCTTTAAGAGTAATGATATGTCTCATATTTTTTGTTAATTATTTTTATATTCTCTAATTTCACTTTGTTTAAATATTTTTTCACAGTAATGGCACTGTAGTTTTAATTTAAAATTATTTAATAGCACCTTGAATACCGTATCAGTATTATCATTATTGGTTATACATTTAGGATTAGGACATATAATAACATGATCAATAATATCTGGCAAAGTAACTCTAAATTTTTTTATAATTTTATATCCTCTAATAATATTAATGGTGGCTTCGGGTGCCAGAATTGCTACTTTATCAATTTCTGCAGTAGTTAATTCTTGGCCAGTTACTTTAACTATATCTTTAAATTTTTTATTTTTACCCGCCAGGTTAAGTCCAATAGTTACAGTCTTTTGTTCACTTGCCAAATTTAGTATTCGTATTATATTTAAAGCTTGTCCGCCATAAATATGGTCGATAACCGTGCCATTTTTAATCGCAGACACAGATAGTACTTTATTTTGTTGCATATAATTTATGTTAATTTTCCTAATACAAGTGCTAATAAGGCTTGACGGACATATAGTCCATTTTCAGCTTGTTGAAAATAATAGGCATACTTAGTATTATCAATGTCAGTATTAATTTCATTAACTCTAGGTAGCGGATGCATAATTTTTAAGTTCTTTTTAACATTATTTAACATCTGTAGATTAAGAATATATACATTTTTCACTCTTTCATACTCCATTAAATCTACAAATCTTTCTTTTTGGATTCTAGTCATATATATAATATCGGACTTATTAATTATATTTTCAATTTTATCATGAATAAAAAATTTTACCTTGTTTTCTTTCAATTTATCACAAATATAATCTGGCATTTGAAGTGATTTTGGGGCAACAAAATGTAGAGTAGTATTAAAATGAGATAATGCTTGAACTAATGAATGCGTAGTTCTTCCGTATTTGAGATCTCCTACTAAAGTTATATGTAGGTTGTTTATTTTATTCTGACATTCATTAATGGTAAACAAATCCAATAGTGTTTGTGTTGGGTGTTGATTTGAACCATCCCCTCCATTTATGACTGGCTTATCCGTCGATTCACTTGCTCGTCGAGCTGAACCTTCAATTGGGTGTCTCATAGCAATTACGTCAGCATATTGGCCGATGATTTTTATAGAGTCGTAAATAGTCTCTCCTTTTTTTGATGAGGTAACCCCTGCGTCTGAAAAACCAATTACTTTCCCGCCTAGTCTATTCATAGCCGTCTCAAAAGACAGGCGAGTACGGGTTGATGGTTCAAAAAAACAACTGGCCATAATTTTATTTTTTAATAAACTTGGATTTGGCTTTTGTTTAAAATTTTTAGCATGTTTTAAAACAGTCAGAATCTCTGTTTTGGTTAAATCGTTAATTGATATTATATTCCGGTTTTTAAATGGTGTGTTCATATAATAATATAAGTTGATAAAAAATACTACCATTGCTGGTAGTATTAAAATTTAAAAATTGTTAGTGGTAGAGGTATCTACTTTTCGTTTTTTCTCTTTATGATTGTATTTAATATTTTGTTTCATAAATATCTTCTTAGAGTTTAGCACTAATGGTTTAAAATGTCAAAAATGAATTTATCCACAATTGAGACCTAAAATTGACTATTAGTCATATATCCATTATATTAACTACATAACTTGTAATTTAGAATTATGAATAATGAGCTAACTAAGGAGGTAAGAGCAATTGTATTACATATTGATAGTATTCCAACTGGTGCGAGTCGAGTAATTAGAAAATTAGCAAACGACGGGTTTATAATTGGTTTAGTAGTGGGGGAAGGTGATATTTTGGAGCACAGGGTGGCACAAGTGGGTTTAAGTGTGAGTGACTTTACTTTTGTGAGTATGAATTCTGATCGCGATAATGCAAATGTTAATCCTCGCACATTTGAGCCTACCTTAAATCAATTGAGTGAAATGGGGATCTCAAACGAACAGAGTGTTATTATTGGTAATTGCCTAGCTGATTACCATACAGCCAAATATCACCATATAAATTTTATTGCAGTATTACAAAATGAAAATTCAACTAATGCTTTTTTGGGAGTCGATATTGATAATAACTTAATTCTTAATAATATTGATGAGTTAGAAGGTGCCATTAAAAAATTAGTATTAATAAATACTTATCGTCGTTCTTTGCAGAACAGTTCAGTGATTGACGGTCGCTATGGCGCTACAACCAGTCGGTTAAAACATTATTTCTCCGAATATGCTTTTCATAAATATCGTGTTAAGGCTGAAATTGAACATTTAATTGCTCTAAGCGAATTTTTTAAGGGGGTAGTAGTGAGACCTTTATCAGGACACGAAACGAAATATCTAAATGATTTAGCAGAAAATTTTAATTTGAATGATGCTTACGAAGTTTTACAGTATGATCATTTAGGCAGAAATGGGATTGGACCGGTAGAGCACGACACGAAAGCAATTGAATTATGGTTACAAGAAAAATTAGAAAACACAACTCTCTACGATATTGTACCTAGTATTCATATATTTTTAACCTCAGAAGATATTCGTAACATTGCTCACAAATTAATGTTGCGTGGTGCGATGGATAATATCTTTAGTCCGTCAATTTATAAAATAGGTGATCAACTACAAGGGTTAACCCAAGAATATTTAGGTTATCCACTGATGGCTAGAACACACTTTCAGCCAGCTAGTCCAACTACTTTTGGAAAAATATTTGGAACTTACTTGGCTCGTTTAACTCAAGCACTGGAGAGGGTAGATCAGGTTAAATTATTTGTGAAAGTAAATGGTGCAGTGGGTAACTATAATTCATTTACCGTTGCTTATCCGGAATTAGATTGGATTGGGTATAGTAAATATTTAGCTAAGAAAGTTAATTTCCCGTGCTTTTTGTGGACTGATCAGCGTGGCCCACATAATGATGTGGTTGGCTTATTTCAGTCGTTGCAAGAAGTAGGAAATGTTTTGCGTAGCATATCAATTGATCTATCCTTGTATGCTGGACTAGATTTAATATATTTTTCTAAAGTTGAAAGTCATGTTGGTTCTTCGGTGATGCCTCATAAAATTAATCCTTGGTTTGCTGAAGTGGCTGAAGGTAGTTTAAGTAAATTGAACTATTTAATTAACGGATTGTCTGCAGATTTAGATGTTTCTCGTTTGCAAAGAGATTTGTCTGATCACGCTTGGGAAAGATCATATGGTGAGATTTTTGGTGCGTTGCACTTGGCAATTAGTAATTTATCGATTGCATTAAATATGCTCAATGCCAATACTGAGTATGCCAAAAAAGAATTAGACAATAATCCTCAAGTAGTGACAGAAGCCATGCAAACAATTTTGCGCAAACACAAGGTTGCTGGTGCTTACGATATGTTAAAAACTGCCTTTAGAGGTGGTAGAGTAACGACTGATGATTTAAATAATTTTATTGATAGGTTAAATATATCAGAAGAAATAAAAAAAGAGCTAAAAAATACAACAGATCCAAAAAAATATATTGGACTGGCTCCGGAACTCGCTCGAAGTGCAATAAATTATTACGAGGGGTTTAAAGAAAAAAATATAAGTTAGGGCACGGTTTGTCATTCTGAACGGAACGAAGTGTAGTGAAGAATCTTTCTGCTTACCAAGCATCTACACGGAAAGATCCTTCGTTTCACTCAGGATGACAACTAGTTTTACAAACTTCTAATAATAGTTTGCTGACGCTCAGGACCAACAGAAATAATTTTAATCGGACAATTAATTCTTGACTCTATATATTCAATATAACTTTTTAGGTTATAAGGCAAAGCTTCATAATTAGTAATATCATTTGCTTGCAACTGTTTCCAACCGGGAAGAGTTTTGTATATTGGCTGAGCTATTCTCAACTCTTCAAGACCATCTGGCATTTCATGGGTTATTTTTTCTCCAACTTGATAGGCGTCGCAGACTTTTAATTCTTCTATTCCAGCTAAGATATCTACTTTTGTTAAAGTTATTTCACTTAGACCACTAGTGCGAACTGCTTGTCGTAATTGAACTAAATCCAGCCATCCAACTCGACGGGGTCGACCAGTAGTAGTTCCGTACTCGTGGCCTTTTTCTCTAATAGCATCACCAGCTTTATCCGTTAATTCAGTGACAAACGGACTATTTCCCACTCGACTGACATAGGCTTTGGCTATACCAATTCTTCGAGATTCTTTATTCAATCCTAGACCGCTACCGACTTCAAAATAGCCAGCTACATTATTGGAGCTAGTTCCGTGTGGGTACATTCCATGATCTAAGTCTAACGACATACCTTGGGCACCTTCAAATAATATATTTTTATTTTGTATTTTGGCTTCGTGTAATATTATTTCAGTGTCAGTTATATATTCTGCTAGTTGCTTACCATACTCTAAATATTGTTGATAAATTTCTTCAATAGTTGATGTAAAAGGCAAACGAAATATTTTAGTTATAATTTGAGTATTGAAGTTATATGATCGAGTGAGTTTTTCTTTAAAAATTTGAGGTGATAATAAATCTCCCATTCTAATTCCATGACGATAACATTTATCTGCGTACACCGGAGCAATACCTCTTTTAGTGCTTCCGGCCGAAAGTTTACCTTGACTTTTTTCTAATCCCTCGTCCATATCAATATGATAAGGCATAATGACATGGGCTCGCTGACTAATTTTTAATTGTAAATTATTAGTATTCTGTTGTTCTTTTATTTGTTTAATTTCATTTATCAATACAGCGGGATCAATCACTACACCATTACCAATAATAGAGATGGCAGAAGGTGAAATTATACCAGAAGGTAATAAATGTAATTTGTAAGTTTTGCCATTAGTCATAATTGTATGGCCGGCATTGTTTCCTCCATGAAAGCGAACCACATAATCAGAAGTTTGAGTTAAATAGTCAGTTATTTTTCCTTTGCCCTCATCTCCCCACTGAGAACCAACGATAACAGTAATGTTGTTCATATAATTTAATTTTTATTTTTGTTATTGATCTGTCATCCCAGCACTGAATCTAGTTCAGCATAAACTCCGGCTGGGATCCATGTCCACTGTGATTCTGGATCCCCGCTTACGCAGGGATGACAATTTTAAGTTATAGCATTTACATCATGAGAACCACTTTCTTTGGATCCAGCACTGGTAATACGAACAAATTCTACATTTTTTTGTAGTTCATTAATAGTATGAGAATTAGTATAACTCATACCAGATCTTAAGCCTCCAACCATTTGCGTAATAATATCCGTAATAGAACCTTTGTAGGGGACAATTGATTCAACTCCTTCTGGCACTACTGCATTTAATTTTTTATTTTCTTGATTTATACTTTTTCTGGATTGAGCGACAGTAAAACTAGCACTACCACGACAAACTTTATATTTTCTGTCTCCTCGTTGCATAATATTTCCGGGACTTTCTTTGGTTCCAGCTAGCATGCCACCCAGCATAACTGTATCAGCTCCAGCTCCGAGAGCTTTGACTATATCACCAGATTTTTGGATTCCACCATCGGCTATAACTGGTACCCCGTACTTTTGAGCTTCACGACTTACTTCCATAACGGCAGTTAATTGGGGCATACCACAACCAGTTATCAATCTAGTAACACAAATTGTTCCAGGACCGACACCTACTTTAACTGCATCAATGCCAGCTTCACATAATTCGCGAGCAGCTGAGGCAGTAGCGATATTGCCAGCTATTAATTGAACTTCACCACAAGCTTCTCTTAATTTAGAGATAGCATCGAACATTAAATCAGAGTGTCCGTGGGCAATATCAATTACCAAAACATCAACTCCAGCTTTTATTAATTCCTGAGCTCTTTCTATATAGTCACCATGAACTCCAATTGATGCACCAACTACCAGTCGTCCTTGATTATCTAAATTAGCCTGGGGGTATTGTAGTAGGTTATTCATATCATCACTAGTAATAAGCCCAATAATATGATCGCTATCATCTACTAGTGGTATTTTTTCTATTTTGTTTTTAAATAACAATTTTTTAGCTTCTTGAAAGGTGGTGTGAGCATGACCAACAATTAATTTTTCTCGAGGTGTCATAATATCTTTCACCCTAAAATTATCGCCATTGGCAAATAAAAAATCTCGCTTGGATAATATACCTTGAAGTCTACGATCTCCATTAGCTACCAACAGTCCAGTAATACCGATTGACTCAGCATATCTTTTGGCTTCGGTAATAGTAGTTTCTGGGTCTACAATATATGGATCATTTACAATATAGTTTTGAGCCCTTTTGACTTGTCGTACTTGTCTCGCATTTTCTTCAATAGTCATAAATCGATGTAATATACCGATTCCTCCAACTCTAGCTAAGGCCGTCGCTAATTCTGATTCGGTGACTGTATCCATATTAGCACTAACGATTGGTACATTGATAGATAATTTTTTGGTTAACCTAGTTCGGGTATTGGCTTCTGAACGAGACCGTAGAGTAGATCTTTTGGGGATAATTAAAACATCATCATAAGTGAGGGCAATTGGTATATGTAGCATAGGATTTGTCGATTACAAAACCGCCTTGGTTAGGCGGTTTTAGATATAATAAATTTGTTCTCCTTGTGTCGTGTTAGTAATAGAATAATTAAGTATTTCATAACTATTGTATTGTATCATGTGTAGGATAAATGGGCAAATTCTTTATTGTTTAAAATAAACAAGGATTATATCTGTTAAAGCCAATATTTCATAAATTTTAAAATAAATCATCATTATAAATACCTCTAAATCCTCTCCCTCAACAACCTCTCTACTACAATTGGATCTGCACTACCTTCACTGGCTTTCATAGCCATCCCAATTAAAAATTTGATGATTTTTTCTTTACCATTTTTATATTCTTCAACTTGTTTTGGGTAATTTATAATTATCTCGTCAATAATTTTCCCAATTTGTTCCTCGTCATCTACTTGTCCGTAGCCACGTTCTTCCATAATATGAGTGGGGTCTTTATCTATATTAGCATCTAACATTTCCGTTAAAATTTTTAGAGCATTAGTATAATTAACTCTTTTGGCATTAATCAAAGCTATCAGTTCAGCAAAATTTTCTGCTTTTATCTTTAATATTCTGATATTTATTTTTCTTTCACTCATTAACCCCATTAATTTAGAAGTTAACCAACCGCCACAAAGACGAGCTAATTCTGTTTTGGTATTTAGATTATCAATTACATTATCGCTATCATCTTTTAAATTATCTGCCCAATCATAAAGTTCACTCATTACATGTTCAGTATAATCAGACCAATATTTATTAGCAGTTAATATATATGCATCTGAAGGACTAAAACCAAACTCTTTAATGAATCTAACTCTTTTTTGTTGTGGTAATTCTCCAATAGATATATCTCCAGCGATTTGGATTGGATTAAAGGGAGGAATGTCTGGCTCTGGAAAGTATCTGTAATCAGCGGAAGTCTCTTTGTCCCTTTGCCAAACTGTAGTTTGCGTTTTAGCATCCCAACCTCTAGTTTGTTGAGGCCATTTTTCTCCTTTTTCTATTAATTCTGTTTGTCGTTTTATTTCAAATTCAACTCCTTTGGCCATATTACTAAAAGAGTTTATATTTTTTAATTCTACTTTATTATTTAACTCATAATCACCAACTGGTTTTATAATACCAGCTTCGTTTTTGAATTTTCCAGTTTCTTGAACTGATATATTGGCTTCACAACGCATGTGACCTTTTTCCATATCGGCATTACTAACTCCCAAATATCTAAAAATTAATTGTAATTCTTGGCAATACATTTTAGCTTCCATTGAGCTTTGGATGTCTGGTTCCGAGACAATTTCTACTAGGGGAATACCACCGCGATTGAAATCTACCAGGGTTTCACCTTTGTGACCATGAGATAATTTAGCGGTATCTTCTTCTAAGTGAACTCTAGTAACACCAATTCTTGCAGTCTCACGAATATTTTGTCCTGGTTCAAAGTTTAATTCAATAAAGCCGTGTTCTCCGATTGGTTCGTCATATTGAGATATTTGATATCCCTTTGGTAAATCAGGATAAAAATAGTTTTTGCGATCAAATTTGCTACTATCTGTCACTCCACAATTTAAAGCTTTGGATATCATAACTGTATCAATAATGGCTTGTTTATTAGGTACTGGCAAAGTTCCGGGGTGAGCCAAACAAATTTCGCAGATATTTGTGTTGGGTTTTTGCTCATCTGGATTATTTTTACAACTACAAAACATTTTACTAGCTGTTTTGAGTTCAACATGTATTTCTAGCCCGATTATTGTTGTATATTTATTCATATTTTTAAGTTACTTTAAACTAATATTATCATAGCTAGGGGTTATTGGCAATAATCAAAAAACTCCGTAAAAACGGAGTTTTTTTTGCGATTATGTATAATTATTCTTGTTTTAGCTCTGGCATTGGCTCAACTGATCCTTCTGGTTTAGTCTCACGAGCGCTGGAGTAAACAATTAATACCATGCCGATACTTAAAGGAGAAAATATTACACCGACTACAATTGATGTGATCATTAATATAACTGTTTGGACTACTTGAATATTTTTGAATAATATACCAGTTATACCGGCTAATAATCCATTAATAATCATTACACTTAAGCCCAAAATTAATCCTGGAACAAATAATTTCCAAAGAATACCCCACCATCTTCCGGAAACTAGTCTTTTGCTTTCTTTTAAACTAGCTACTACTTCTTTTTTATCTTCTAGAATTATGACGTAAGTAGCAAATACATACCAAAGCGCAAATATTATACCTGGTATAATAAGTAATATTAGACCGCCTAATACTATTAGAGAAGTAAGTAATGATACCAAGATAGTTGGTCCTATTAGATGAGTGCCAAGATTTAAATATTCTTTCCATGATTTTATTGGTTTTCCAGTGTATATGTCGTATATAAATTTAGTAAAGGCAATAGTTATCCAAAAACTAAATAACATGCTAGCAACTACAATTACTAGCATGATTAAAGTACTAATTAATGAGCTGGCAGGGAATATATAGGCTAGGTAAGCCGAAATAAAACCCAAAATTGTCAAAAGAAATGATGGTAATGCTAATAGTAGTAAATAAGGCATCATTTTCTTCCAGTTGTTTGTAAACAGTTTTAAGTCTTGTTTGAGGACATCAATTGCTCCAATCATAAATTTATAGATTATTAACTAATATTTTATTTAAAACCTTAATTGACTCTGCCTTCATTATACCAATTTTAGCGTTTCCATTCAAGTAAATTATCTTAGTTCCATGACTTTTAAATATATTTTGGTATTCTTCTGATTTAAACTTAGCCGATATTTTTTGTAATAGATCTAATTTTTCAAAGATGGCATTGTCTTTTTTATCAGTTCTGTTGGTAATTCTACTAATAGCTTCCTTGGGATCGGTATCAACAATACACAAATAGTCAGGAGCATTTTGGAGAGTTAAGTTGTTTCCTTCCAAATTACTTATGTAGTCATAAGTAAAGTCGGGGTTATGAACTGTTTGGTAGGCGAGTGAAGTGGTAACACCACGATTTTGAATAATTATTTTATCTTTTTTTAATAATGGGATATGAAGTTGGGTATAAAGAATCATCCTATCCAAAGCATAAGCATTGGCTATAGCGAGAGGGGAATAATTATTTTGTTTATTAATTAATTCATTTCTAATGACTGCACCAATACCACAGTAAGTTGGTTCTGCACTAAAAATAAATTCGTAGGCATTTAATTCTCTTAGATCAGGATGTTTTTTGTTTTTTTTCCAATAATTAACTAAATCAAAAATAGCATTGCCTTGTTGGGCGATATATTCTTTCCAAGTATCAATAATTGTGTCTTTGCCAGAGCCATCAATTCCGTCTACGATTATTAACATAAGACAATCTAGTTTTTTTTGTAAGTTACAAATGAATATCCGTCATGATCTTCTCGCCAATCTTCTTTCCAGATTTTAAAATCAATTTGAGGAAAAAAAGTGTCACCATCAATTTCTTGGTCTACCCAAGTGATATATAATTTATCTACCTGATCAATTGTTTGACGATATATACTGGCTCCACCGCAAACAAACACATCTTCATCTTTTAGTTGGTCAAAAATTCCATCCAAAGAGTTAAATATTCTAACACTAGGGTCAGCAGTGAAATTTGGATCGTTAGATAAAACAACATTCTTTCTTCCCGGCAAAGGTTTGCCAATATAGTCAATGATGGACTCGTAGGTCGTTTGACCCATCACACAAGTTTTATCCAAAGTTGTTTCTTTGAAGTACTTAAAATCTTCGGGTATATTCCAAGGGATTTTATTGTTTTTTCCAATACATAGGTTTTTGGCCACCGCGGCGATAAGTGAAATCATAGATAAGCAGATTAAGCTATAAGTAAATTAAGTTATAAGCAGAATGTATGGATAATTGCTTTGCTTATACGTCTATGAACTGTATTCAAACAGCTATATTAAATTTAATTCGTGGATAACTTTTATAATCGATTATTTCGCTATCTTCAGCATTCCAATCAAAAATAGAGGTAAAGTTTTCGGTATTAATTTGAGGTAGAGAGTATTTATTTGGATCACGCTCCAATTGTTCCTTGGCTCCTTCAACATGATTTGAATAAATATGTGTATCAGCCAAAAAACCTACTAGTTTACCTTCTTGATAGCCGGTTTCTTTGGAGAGTAAGTGTAACAAAGTGGCATAACTAGCGATATTAAAAGGCAAACCAAGCATAACATCAACGGAGCGTTGATTCCAAAGTAAGTTTAACTTGTCATTGTTGATAATTACTTGAAATAGATAGTGACAAGGGGGAAGTGCCATTTGATCTAACATACTTGGATTCCAAGCAGAGATAATCATTCTACGATCAGATGGATCACTTTTTATTTTATCTACCAATTTTTTTAGTTGATCAACTCCTTGCCCTGTATAATCACTATCATAATTTTTGTATTCTCCATTAAAATGTCGCCATTGAAAACCATAGATAGCTCCCAAATCTCTTTCTTCCGACATTTTTTTCTTGGTATCTTCATCGTGTCCATAAGCAACTTTTTTTGGATTACACCATTCATCCCAAATATGATTATTTTTATCAATTAACCATTGTTTATCAGTTATACCTTTAATAAAAAATTCTAGCTCAGTGGATATTAAACGAAAAGGAACTTTTTTGGTAGTTAATAGGGGAAAGCCATCCGACATTTCATGTTCAAACATTACTCCAGGGATAGAAATAGTACCAGTACCAGTTCGGTCTTGTTTTTTTTCTCCTTTTTCCAAAACAGTTTTTACAATTTCTAGATAGTTTTTCATATTTTAGATTAATTTATTGTTGGTTGAATAGGCTCGTCATCATCAGGCTGGCCCCACATTTCTAAATCTTCATCAGAAGTTGATTTAGCAGGTGTATTTGCATAATTAGATGATGGAATTTCTACACCCGGCTGAGACGAGGTTCTATTTAATTGAGTATTAGCTAAAACAGTATCGGCTGTTCCAACATTATTTCTTTTTGTATCAACTTTTGGCATCTTATATGTTGGCTGTTGAGACAATCTTTCCATAATAGTCTTTATTCTTTCCGGAGTTTCTTTTATAGCATCATTTACCATATTTTTTTCCATGTCGTTTGTGGATTCTGAACTAGAACGATTTTTTCTCATATTTAAATTGGTTTCTAATGATCTAATATCCTCTCTAAGTTCATAATCGTGTGGAGCATCTTTTTCTGCTAATTTTTTTAAGTTTTGAACTTGTTGTAAAAACATTTCTATTTTTTCTTGAGGAGTGTGAGGTTTTTCTTGTTTGGCACTGCTGAGCATATCTTCTCTTATTGGTGGTGGTGTAGATTTTTTGCGTGTTTTATAACCACTCAGCATATCTTCTCTTATTGGTGGTGGGGTAGTCTTCTGCCAGATAATTGCTTGATTTTCTAAATGACCTATTGATTCTTTTAGAAAATCTAAATCACCACGAGTAATTCCTCCTTCTTCTATTTTTTTATTTATTTCTTTTACTAATGCTTTGGAGTAAGACCTAGAATAGGAACTTTTATCTTTATCAGGTGCCTGTGCTATTATGCCCTGTACTTTTTTTAAGAGGCTTTTTAATATTTGTATGTTAATCTCTTTAGAAACATGTCCTTCTTCCTTTACCTTTTCTGTTTGTTGTTTTACGATTTTTTTATCTGAGTTTCGTAATTCCGTTTGATCGTTATTTGGGGATAGTTTTTTCTTTGGCATTCTTACAAAACTTCCACCAGCTGAAAATCCACTGATATTACCGCTATCTTTAGCTTTTTCAAAATCTTTTTTTGCAGACAAGAGTTCTTTTTCTAGCATTTTTATACCTTTTTCTTTTTTAATAATTTCTTTTTTAATTGATCTTAATTGTAATTTGGCTTTTATTTTTGCAACCCATCCTAGATTTTTATAAATTTTATTTATTTCTTCTGTCTTTATTATTAAATTGAAAATACTATCTTTCGAGTCATTAATTTTTTTGATAAAGACTTGTTCTAAATTTTCTATACTTTTTAATCCTTCAATTCCTTTACGAGTTGCCTCGTTTGTTCTAATTTCTTCTCTACTTAGATGTAATTTTTCTAATTCTTCTGGTTCCAAAAGATTACCCTCCTCAAACCATCTTTCTTCACTAGCTTTAAAACCTACAGATTCTTTCTTTTTGGCCCCAATAGACTCGTCTTTATCTATTTCATCGTCTTGCGCTACTGCTTGGTAAAGACTGTCAATTCGGTTTTTACTTTCTGTAGCTACTTGCTTTTCTTTTTGTAATAATTCATTTTCTGACATCGTTACTCCAGCAGCAATTCTTGGATCGATATCACCTTTGTCCGCCAGCTGTTGGATTGAGTTAACTGCATGTTTAATAACATTTTGTGTTGAGGAACTCGTTTTTTCCATTTTTGTCTTAGTCATTTGTGCAGCATTAGCAACATTGTCTGGGGTTAATTCTTCTTCATTAATTTCTTCGGCAAACTCAGTTAGATCTGGAACAGCTTCATTTTCTCCATCAAACTCAGTCATATCAATAATAAAATCTTCAGGATTATCTGGATCTGCTTGTAGAATATCCTGGATAGGTTCTTTCTCCTTTTCATTTTGTATTTGCATATTATAGATTGTTAATTTTTTCTTTTAAAGATTTTATTTTTTTAATCTCATTTTCTTTTAGTGCATTTCTTAGAATTTCAGTACTTTCTTTTTTAATCTCATTTTCTTTTTTATTAAAATCAAGATAAATCTTCTGCATTAATTTTAAGGCCTGTTTTAATTTATTTTTCATCATATGATAAACCTATTTTTTACCTGTACTACCAAAATTGCCAGTTCCCCTGGAGCTATCTGATAATTCATCAGTTTCTTCTATTTGAGCGTAAGCGATAGGGTAAAATATTATCTGAGCAATTTTATCATCTTTTTCTATTTTATAAGGTTCTTGTCCCAAATTAATTAATAACACATTATATTCACCTCTAAACCCATCGTCATAAACTCCACCCATAGTGTGTATTCCTCCGTTTTTAGGCAAGCTACTTTTATCTTTAAAAATTGCAGCGTATCCTGCTGGAAATTCCATAGCAAAACCTAAATAGAATAATTTTCTTTCTCCACTTTGTAGTTCATAATCTTCGGTAGAATATACGTCCATACCAGCATCTCCTGGATGGGCATAAGACGGTAATTTTATTTCCGGCTTTAATTTTCTAATTTTTATATCTACATTCATAGATTAGTTTAACAGTTTTTTTATAATTACTTCCATTTGTTCATAAAATTCTTCGAAATTACCGTCATTATTGATAGTAAATTTAGCTTTTTGTCCTAAAGATTTAATCAGTTGGTCTGCCTCAGCTTGTTCATCCTTAGAAAACTCTTCAAAAGTCTTTTGCTGGTCGCCTGGATTTTCTTTTCTTTTCACTAGCCGTTGCCAACGAATTTTTGGATCGGCTGTGATGTATATTAAATTAAAATTTTCTTCATTTTCTAAATAAGTAATATCGCTTGGGCGTCTAATTCCTTCTACTACTACCAAATTTTTAGAATCGTTCATAACATCTTTGGCAATTACTTTGCTCATTACATCTTCACTAAAATTTTTACGTAAAATAGTTGAAAGATTTTGCATATTTTCTCGACTTTGGTCTAAATACATCCTATCTAAAATATCACGCAACATAGTCGAATAGCGATAAGCATTACAATTATATTTTTCGTTTAAATATTTACAAATTGTTCCTTTGCCAGCTGCTAAATCACCGACGAATCCTAGAATTATTTTTTTATTCATATCTATAGAGATTTATCGGTTTTGATTGCCGAAGTATAATTTTTAAGATTATAATTAATTGTATTACTAGGTATAGGAAGTTTATCAATTGTTACACCTGAATCAGTATAAAATTGAGTTGCCAGAGTATCGTGAAAGTCAGAAAAAACCACAATTCTTTTTATACCAGCCGCTATCATTACTTTGGCGCAATTGGTACAAGACATATTAGTTATATATGCTGTTGCTCCATTTACGTTTGCGCTATGTTTTACTGCCTGTGTCAAGGCGTTCATTTCAGCATGATTTGTTCTTACACAATGGTTTTCTACTACTAAACAGCCGACATCTTCACAATGGGGTTGTCCGGGAAGAGAGCCATTATATCCAGTTGCTAGAACGAATTTGTCTTTAACTAAAACACATCCACAATGCATTCGGGGACAAGTAGCTCTTTCTGAAGCGAGCATAGCAAGTTTCAGAAAATATTCATCCCAAGATGGACGAACATGTTTTTCCTTATTTTCCATATATTCTTTTAGTTAATTTTGTCTGTATTATAACAAGTAATAGAGTAGGGGGCAAGTATAAAAAAAGACAGGTTAATTAACCTGTCTTTATTAAATTTATTGCTTAATCTGCTTATAACTTATAAGCTTATCTTTACTGCTGGACCCATACTAGAGGTTAAAGCCAGACTTTTTATATAAGTACCTTTAACACCAGGTGGTTTGATTCTTTTTAAATTAGTTAAGAAGACTTCAATATTATCTTTTAGTTTGGCATCATCAAAACTGATTTTTCCAACTGCTTGATGGATATTACCGCCATCATCGTTTTTGAAATTCACTTTACCTTTTTTTAGCGCTTCTACCATTTGTTTAATATTTGGTCCAACAGTTTCGGTCTTTGGATTAGGCATCAATCCTCTTGGTCCTAGTATTTTAGCGGCCATAGCCATTTTTGGCATCATATCTGGGGTAGTAACAGCAATATCAAATTCAATTTTACCGGTATCTTTGATAGCTTTGATATCTTCCTCATCGTAGATAAAATCGGCTCCAGCCTCTTTGGCTTCTTGAGCTTTATCACCAGTGACGAAAGCGGCGACTTTTTTTGTTTTACCAGTTCCATGAGGCAGAACAACTGTAGCACGAATATGTTGGTCGCTTTTTTTGGTATTAATACCTAGTTTAGCGTGTAATTCTACAGTAGCATCAAATTTAACTTTTGATGTTTCTTTAACCAACTTAATGGCTTCTTCTAAGTTATAGACTTTATCTGGGTCTATTTTAGCAGATAACTCCTTCATTCTTTTTGACATAGGATTTAACAAAATACAATATACATGCCTGCCGGTAGGCAGGGAATAAAATACATTTCGTATCTTATTATGTGTATTTTGTATGTTGTGAATAGTGGTGCAAACCTTCAAATGTATTTGAAGTCCCACATTTTTTAATGTGTTTAATTATGCAATATTTTATTGTTTTTGTCAAGAGTTAAACTGTTTATATTTTTATTATAATAATTTTCTAATAATTTAATACATTCTTCGCTGGCTTTTTTTAAATTAGTTTCCATGGTTTTCGGAATCGGTTTTTTAATTCCACCTTGATGTAAGTTACAAATTGATTTTTTAGATTGTCTGATAATTCCGCCACAATATTGACCATTAACCATAATTGTTCGTATATCCCAGAATAAATTATTTTTTTTTGGAGTCTCAATTAATTCCTGTAATATTAATGGCCCTGTTTTTTTGATATCAATCTTAACTTGCTTTAAGTGTCCTAGATGTCGCAATACTTTTGTATGTTCACCTTGAGATCCATTAATTGGCTTGATAATACATGGGAATAAATTATTAGTTCTAATTATTTTTTTTATAGCTGTTTTATTTTCAACCATAAAAGTTTTGGGAACTCTAAAATTTCTAGCTTTTTTTACTATTCTACTACACAATTCTTTGTTTAAGGATATAGTTGAAATAACTGGTGAGTTGATAATAAAGAATTTACTATTATTAAAAAATCTATTTTTTATGTTTTTGTAGTAAGTAAAGATGATACCTTCAGTGATTGGTTTATGTTTAATATCTATTAATTTATCTGTAGTATTAATTTTATCTTCATCAATTATACATAATCTAGCTTTGCCGGTAGCTTTTTTCATTGTCTGATAGCGAAATAGAGCATTTGATCTATTTTTTTTAAAAAAACGAGAGCTATGTATGTTTATGATATTCTTATATTTTTTTAAATTTAAAATTTTACACAATTTACTTAAGGGTTGATATCTATTACTCTTAAGAGTACCGGTACCAGGAAAGGAATTGGCTTCCAAAAAATATAAATTACCATTTTTATCTGAAACAAAATCAAGTCCTATCAATAAGAAATTTAAAAGTTTTTTTGGCATAGATATTATTTCAGAGTTGATTGAATAGTCATATTATTTTTAATTTGTGATATTTTATCATGGTTTATGGCTTAAAACAAGATAAATAACTAAAGTTTGTTTATCTTATGTCTTCTGATACTACAAACTAATACAACAGATATATTTGCCACAAAGAGCACTGATAAATAAGTAACTGTTAATAGATTATATTTTGCATTAGCCATAATTGCTAGACAATCAACTATTGCCATTATAATCCAAAAAGATAGTGTTTCACTCCAAGGATTTTTGATACTTTTTCTAATAGTAGGGATATAGCCTATTCCATCAATTAAAGAAATCATAATTACTGCCACCAGAGGGCTGTCTAATTGCCACCAGATTATGATGGCGATTAAGGCTAGTATCAAAACAAGTTTATCACTGTTGGTTATATCTCTTGTACCATATTTGAATGAAAGTAAAAAAATAACAGTAACCAAAATAGTTCCCATTATTAAACTAATACTACCGAATTTGCCCCCACCATACAATAGGGCTACAGTAGCAGTACTCTGAGTAATTCCCCAAATTAACCAAGTAAACATATGGGGTTTGGTTTTATGTGCGAAAATATCCTTGAAATAGGGGATATATGCCGTAATCATTAATAGAGATGCGATTGATGCAATAATAAATTTGAAATCCATATTTGCGGTTAGTTAATAATACTAGGTATTATAGCATAGATATTTTGGAAATACTATTTATCTAGATTTTTTTATTATGAAGATTTGTGAACAGATAATTTTTTTATAGGACGCATTGAAAATTATGGAGCAGAGTAAATTGGACATTAAATTTATTCCTTTGTAATTAAAAAAATGTTATAATATTAATGATTATGTTTTACCTAATAATATTAGCGGCTTTGTTCGTTATATTTACGGCTATAAAGACTATAAAAATTAAGCGGTTAGTTATCAATATGGCTGTCGGCTCTACGTTGGTAGTTTTTTTGTTATATATTTTTAATATTATAGATCTAGATATTATTTATAAAGGAATAATTGGTAATGGAAAAATGGAACCATGGAAAATTATCGTTATTTTTTTCTCAGTTGCTTATGTTAGTATAAGCACAGATATTACTGGTATATTCGATTATTTGGCCTACAAAATTGTACACCTAGCTCACGGTAGTGGCATTAAGTTATTTATATTTTTATATTTATTTGCTGGATTATTGAGTGTTTTTACTTCAAATGATATTGTAATTTTAACGCTTACTCCTATAATTTTTTATTTAAGTAAACATGCAAAAATAAATGTAATTCCACTCCTTTTTGCCGAGTTCTTTGCCGCCAATACTTTTAGTATGTTTTTTTATATAGACAATCCAACTAATATAATGGTGGTAAATGCTATGGGGATTGGTTTTTTGGAGTATGCAAAAGTGATGTTTTTCCCAACTATTGTGGCCGGTATAACCACTGGCCTATTTCTATTGTTATTATTTAGAAAGAAAATTACTAAGCATTTTAGTATTAAAAAAACATCGATGTTTGATGTTAGGAGTTGGGTACATGCTGTTATTAGTATATTGTTGCTTCTATGTTTATTAGTATTACTAATACTTTCAGATAAATTAAACTTGCCAATTTGGATAGTTACTTTGTCATTTGCAGGTATATTTATTTTTGAGGATTTATTGTTTAGTATATTTTATTATGTAAAATCAAAAGGTTTATCTAAAGCTCAGATTCAAAAGAGAAAAGATGTACATGATATTTTGGAAGAGCAAAACGAATTATTTTTAGTTATCAAAAGAATGCCGTGGGGTATTTTACCTTTTATAGTATGCTTTTTTATTATTGTAGAGGTATTGAACCAGATTGGCATAACCGATTTTATGGCTAGATTTATTAGTTCTAATTCAACATCACTTTTTTCTAGCATTAGTATTACAGGTTTTATTGGATTAGTATCAGCTAATATAATTAATAATCAGCCGATGACAATTCTTTTTTCCAATGTATTAATAAGTAATAGTTTTATTACAGATCCGATAAATCTAAAAGCAGCAACCTATGCGTTAATTGTAGCAAGCAACTTGGGAGCTAATATAACTATTGTTGGAGCACTAGCTGGTTTGATGTGGAAGAAAATTTTAAAAGTTAAAGGTGTGGAAATAAGCTATTTAGACTTTTTGAAAAAAGGTATTATTATTACACCTTTTGTTTTTATAATTACATTAATAACTTTGTGGTTTGTTTTAAAACTAGGCTAAATTTAACCAAGTAGATCTTCCTACTGAACGCCTTTCGCCCGCCTCGCAAGCGAGAGCGTTGCGGATAGGTGAAGCGATAGTGGGCAAACTTTTAGAATCTTAGATTGGCCAGATAGATAAAAGTTTGAGTAATTTACATTATAGATGATCTATTACTTTTTTATAAGTTTTAGATCTGTATGTGAAATATCACCTTTTGTATATTTTTTGTATGAATCCATTTTCATTTTTTTCTTATCTAAATAATTAAGCTTACTTCCCGTTGCTTTGTTTTTAGTTTTTTCTACAATCATATCATGTAAATCCTGTTTTTCTTTTTTTGAAAGATTTTGATATACATATTTATGAGTGCGCATAAATTTATTAAATTTATGTTGAAATCCAGAGCGTCCTTTATCGGTCAATGTTTTACCTGTGCCATCAGTGCTAATTGTGTAGGAATCGCCTTTTTTTGATTGTGATTTAGCTATTTCTATAATTTCTTTTGTAGCTTTTGCTTGTCGACATTTTTGGCCGTAATCATATCTAGCTTGATCTAATTTCTCTTGTTCTTGGGGATCTACATCTGTATCATTTGTTTTACTAATATGGGCCATTGGATTTGTCTTTGTATTATTTAGTCGTCCCAACATATTTAGGGATTGTGTCATTGGTCTAGATAATGAAGGAAGACTTGGTATTTTATTTATTGCCGACGAAAAGTTAGACATATTCCCTGATAGTCTACTTTTTAGAGAAGAAAGTGAATTTGGTTCAAGTGGCATATTAAATTATTAATTAATGTGGGTAAATTAAATATTTTTATATTTGAGTATGATTCATTATATCTTAACATACTACCTACTTTTATTAAATGATAGATTAATATACTTAAAAGTAAATATTATTCAAAAAACAATATTTCTTATATAATATTTTTTATAAAATTCTTAGATAATCTTATTAGATAGCTCCCCCGCCAGGACTCGAACCTGGAACCTTTCCGTTAACAGCGGAACGTTCTACCAATTGAACTACAGAGGAATGGTATTAAAAAACTCCCTTTGTGAGGGAGCTTTGTGTTTTTGTTATACAAAACTATCTCACATTACTGGGAGTTATTATTGTTATTATTTGTTGATCTAAAAGTAGGTACCATATAATTGTATTCTAGCACATTTTAGGGTTTTTGTCAATGGGTTAGGGGCTATTCTTTTTTTCTAGCTAAATACCAATGATAGCTAAAAAGAGGGATGCCGACAATTAAAAAAGCTAAATTACTAGCTAGGTCTCGTTGACGATTGGCTTCGCGACGTTCTTGTTCATTCTTTTTGTTTTTTTCTTCCAGCTTAGTACATTCTTCATCAGATAATGGTGCTGTTTTGACTGAATCAGATACTTCTCTTGGTGCAGTATCACCACAACCAAGTGGCTTAGCTATTTCGTAATAGCTAAGATCCGCTTTGGTAAATACCCAAGTTTTTAATCCTAGGTTAATTAGGCTACCAGTAGGAATAACTATCATCATTAAGCCGATAATGGAAACCAAATACAAGTAGATGGTTTTAATTAGTTTGGTTTTGTCAGACATATTAAATTTGTGATTTAAGAATTATGATTTAAGATTTTTGAGTAATATTGCGGAAATAGAGCGAATATGGTATAAAATAAGTGAAAAGTCAAAAGTTCATAAAGTTTTTAAAGCTGTAATTGTTTCAAGACTTTATAAACTTTCGACTTTATAAACTTTATAACTATTCTATGAGATATTCTAACATTTTTGGCAAAACAAGTAAAACTGTATCTAGTGATGCGGATTGTACTAATGCTAAGCTTTTAACTCAAGGTGGTTTTGTATTAAAGCAGATGGCGGGAGTATATAATTATTTACCGCTTGGACTAAGGGTTTTAAATAAAATTCAAAATATTGTTCGTGATGAGATGAATAAATTAGGAGCTAATGAAGTTTTGATGCCGACTTTAACTTCGGAAGAGAATTATACAATAAGTGGACAAGATAATATTGATATTTTGTATCACCTTGAAGGACATAATAAATCTAAACTAGTTTTGAATCAATCACATGAAAATGTTGTGACTCCACTAGTTAAAAATTTTATTTCCTCGTATCGTGATTTACCAGTTGGTGTTTATCAGATTCAGACTAAGTTTAGAAATGAACCACGAGCCAAATCTGGTATACTCCGTGGACGTGAATTTATAATGAAAGATTTATATTCATTTCACACTGACGAAGAAAATTTAAATAAATATTATGATAAAGTAGTAGAAGTATATTTTAAAATTTATGATAGATTAGGATTAGGAGACAAAAAGACAGTATTAACTTATGCTTCAGGTGGTGTATTTAGCAAATATTCCCATGAATTTCAAACCTTGTGTGATGTAGGTGAAGATACTATTTTTTTATGTGAAAAATGTCAGATTGCGGTTAACAAAGAAATTATTGAAGAACAAAGCGTGTGTCCTAAATGCCAGGGGGATTTAATTGAGAAAAAATCAATTGAGGTGGGAAATATTTTTAAACTAATGTATCGTTTTTCTGATTCATTTAAATTTAAATATTCTAAACAGGATGGTAAAATGGAACGAATCCCAATGGGGTGTTATGGTATTGGAATTTCTCGTATCATGGGAACTCTTGTTGAGGTTTTTCATGATGAACGCGGAATGATGTGGCCAGAGAATGTGGCTCCGTATAAAGTTCATTTATTAAATTTGGGCAAAGATGAAGAAGTAAAAAACAAGGCCGAAGAATTATACCAGAAATTATTGAATGATGGTGTTGAAGTTTTGTATGATGATCGCGAATTGGGGGCTGGAGAAAAATTAGGCGATGCGGATTTAATTGGTTGCCCAATTAGGTTAGTTATTTCCAATAAAACTTTAGCGCAAGATAGTGTGGAAGTTAAAAAAAGAGATTCAGCTGATATTAGTTTAGTAAAGATAAATGAATTGAAGATTTAATAATGAATTTATTATGACTGGACAAAGAACTGGAGACTTTTTTCCTGGATCCGAAAAAATTAGAAATACAATTGTATCTCAGAATATTTTTCCTGAAAAAGATATGGGCAATGAAAGATCTACACAAAGAATAAAAATGGGAATGGAAATGGAAGGTCTTGATGTATTTGGGGTAAGTGATGTTGGTGGGCAAGATAAACCAAGTGTCTGGAATGAAGACAGTATGCTCGCTTGTGAAAGATTTAGCAAACAGTTAATAGCAGTAGTTGATGGTGGTGGGATTGGATATGGTTATTGGATGGGAAAAATAGTCAACGATGCGTTGGTCAAGACATTTACTGAATTTAATGGTCGTTTATTAGACTCACCAGAACAAGTACAAAGATTTTTTGAGCAAGTACAAATTCAAGTTAATGCTACTTTACATCAACAGAAAGATAATTTAGAAAAGGCTAGACGGAGACCAATTGACAGACTTCGTTATAGGGGTAAGGATTTTAAGGGGCCCAAAAAAGTACCTTTAAGGGAGGGCAAAGTTACTGCCAATACCTGTACTTTATTAGTTGATTCTGGTTTAGGAATTTTCAAAATAGCTAATATTGGAGATACAAAGGCAGTCGTAATAAATAAAAAAAATGAGATTATCAATCCGAACTTAACACAGAATGACGATACCGAAAATTTAACTGATTCAATTTCTTTTGGTCAACAACCAACGGATATATCGGTTAATTTATCTTCTGCCTTTAATATCTCGGAAACAAAACTAGTTGTTTTGGCCAGTGCTGGTTTTTGGAATGAAGTCAGTGAAAAAGATGTATTGAACTTTTCTACGAGCATTGACATACCGAAATTAGCTGAAGTTATGACTGATTGGGCAGTAGCAAAAAATTCTGAGGCTGATAATGTGACAGTTCAGGTGGTTGAATTTAAATAACAAACTTGAATATTTAATATTAAAAAACCGCTTTAATATATTAAAGCGGTTTTTTTTATTCTTTTTCATTAAAGACTGCCGGTAGGAAAAGGTGGTGGAGCGACCATAGAATTACCATTAACATCCTCAATCAAAGAAGAATAGTTGCTTGTAAGGGGTGCTTCTGTACCGCCACTTTGATCAATATATATATGAATTACTTGTCCGTAGGCATTAACTTTTGTTGAGTATTTATTACAAGTATCATTAGACGTAAAAGCTGTATCAACATATTTGAAAACACCACGGACCATTAAATATGTCACCGAACCCGTACCGTTTACACAGACAACCGCACTTCCGTTTACATTATTAGAAATATAGTTATCAGCAAAAGGAATAATACTTGCATTAAAAGAAACAGGATTAATTTCTTCATCAAATTGTATGTGGATATAGTCATCTTTTTCAATAACACCAGCTTGCCCATAATCATACATCGTTATACTAGAAATATATGGGGGTTGGTTATCATATAGGCTACCATTACCACCACCAGATAAATTAGTTGAAATACTTAATCCTGGTTGGTCTAATGCTTTGTATGTTTTTTTATCAGTCCAAGCTAAATCACCAACATATCCAGGTTCAGCTATAGTAGCAATTGAGGTTTTAATATTTGCATTTGTTTTTAAACCTAGATCAGCTCTGAAACTAAAGGAAGTATCTTTACCAGCTTTGAGCGACACACCAATATTTACACAATTGTATTGTGTTTGTGAAACAGCATAACAAAAGCCAGGTACTTTTATAAAACTACTACCACTTAAATAGTAGAGATTTCCGTTCTTGGCAGTGATATCAGTTTTTTGTACAGTAAAATTAAAATTATTAATCGTTAAATTGGCATTTGAATCATTTGCGTTGTCTTCAGCTTTTAGATGAAAACGTAATAATTCTCTTTGGGTTCCACCTTGTAAAGTAGGGGTTCCTAATTGTTGTTGGGTAAGAATTGGTTTAGTTGATACCAAATAATTAGTAAGACTGATTACTTGTTGAACCGATGATTGATTTGCGGAAATACTTTGCTTACTTGTTTGTCCAAGGCCTTTTAATTCTTGTAAAAAGGTTCTAATTTGAGCTCCACTTGTAAGTCCGTAAGTTAGACGCAAGTTTAATTTTTTTGATTGTCCGGATGGAATTTGTGTTAGAGAACTACTAAAAAAGTTAGCTTCTAAATCATTTCCTACTTTATTCAACAGAGCAGTAGAGAGTGAATTGTTAGACTGAGTATCTATTAACTCTACTTTGGTAATTGCATTAGAAATATCAACATAGTTTGAAGTATCAGATATTTTAAATTTAATATAGTTTAAATCTATATTTTCACCAGTAGCATCAACTTCAAAATGAATAATATTTTTGTTTGAGCCAGTTAAAACAAATGAATTGCTTTGTGATAAACTAGCATTTTGAACATTAAGACTGCCAGCTGAAGTAGAAGGAGGTTGGCCTGGAGTAGGTGGAGTTGATGTAGGTTGGGGAGTTGGTGTGGGTGTCGGGGTTGGTTGTGGGGTAGGTTGAGTCCCTGGTTGAGTTGATTGTGCAGTTTTTGCATGAATAATTTGTCCCAGAGTAAATATGTCTTTTCCCTCTGCGCCAGAATAATAATTTTGATTATTAACAATATCTTTACCAGTAAATTTAATTAAATTTATCATTTGACTATCTCCATAAATATCACCAGCACCAGAATCAATATTACCGTAAATTTCAATATTAATTTTTTCGTCAGTTTTCATGGTGTAATTAAGAGTCCATTTGTTATCATTAGCCAAAACTTGATTTTTAATTGTTTGTTTTTGACCATTGATTTTTAGATAAACATTATTTAGATTAGTTTCATCTAGATTAAAAGCAAAGGCAAAAGCAATAATTGCTTCGGTAAGATTAATATCATTGGGCCGATTATTTACCAAAAATAATTTACCTAGCAAAAAATCATTAACTGGTGGAGTAATAGTTTGATTAGGATATTTCCATTCTTGTTCTAACCACAATAATCCTTTATTTTCTGGAGCAGGAGTTGTTGGGGCTGGAGTTTGGTTGGTTGATCCACTGGTAGAGTTTTGAGTTGATCCACCCGATGATTGTGAGTTGGTCGACCCCGATGAGTTATTGGTGGTTGAAGTACCAGAATTTATTCCAGATGAATTAGAAGTAGTAGAGGTATTTTGTTTAATATTAATTACAGTACCATCAGCCAAAGTAATCTGGTTGCCGTCTATTTTGTTTTGGCTGGTAGTTTCTGCAATTTGTTCTTTAGCATCAGGTAATTTATCTTTGGTCGGTTTCTGCCAATAGTAACCAGCACTTATAGCTAGTAATAGGACAATTAATATAACTACTAGGGCTATAATTTTCCCCTTGTTATTTTTGATTGTTTCAAAATTCATATAGTTAATTTAGGAATTATGTTGATATTATAGCATTTTTAGCTTAAAATAGCAAAATAATAAAAAATAACAGTTTGGTGACTGTTATTTTTTATAAGTATAAATATATTTTTAGTAGATTATACTCATCTAATCTTATCCAGAGAACTACAATCTTTTATTTCTTTCTAGTCAGTGGTACTACATTTTCTCCTCTGACTCGTTTATCGAATTCTTGTTCTTGTGCCTCTAAAGATTCTTCTCCTTCGCGTAGTGACTCTAACTCATCTCCTAGTCGCAAGTCTATAGTTTTTTGTAATTTTTCTTTTTCTACATGAGACAATTCTTTTAATTCTTCTTCAATTAATTCGGTTAATCTTTCTAGGGTTAAATCTTCTTTTGCTTTAGCAGATAATATATATTCTAATATTTTTATCATGGCCTCATCTCTTTCCTTACTATCTATTGTTTGTAATCCTCCACTTCTCGATGGACCAAAAGAACCTCCAGATTTTTGTCGGACTGCCTCGGTAAGTGATACAGATGAATGTTCATCTGGTGTGAGAAATGATTGAATAGCTTCTTGCATACATTCTTTTAAATCATTAAGATCTAACTCGTTGACTTCCATTTTTTTGATAAACCTATCCCAAGTAGTTGGGTCACTCATATAATTTTAATATTAATAAATTAAACCCACCTTATTTTTAACTTCTTCTAATTTTTTACGAGCTACCATTTTTGCTTTAAGGGCTCCCTTATCTAATATCTCTATTATCTCTTTATCATTTATTTTATTAAATTTACTTTGAAAATCTTCTAAAAATTTGACTACTTCTTCAGCTAAGCCTTTTTTAAAATCTCCATATCCTTGTCCTTGATATTGTTTTTCTATTTCTTTGATTGAGATGCCAGAGAGTAGAGAATAGATAGTTAGTAAATTATTTATAGCTGGCTTATCTGGGCTTCCAACAATTTCACTACCGGAATCAGTGACAGCTTTCATAATTTTTTTACGAGCAACTTCGGGAGTATCTAGTAGGGAAATATAGTTATTAGGCGAAGTAGCAGTTTTTGACATTTTTTTGCTTGGGTCATCAAGCCCCATAATACGTGCGCCGTCTTTTTTGATAAAAGGCTCAGGAACAATAAAAGTCTGTCCAAATAAATTATTAAATCTTTCGGACAAAGTGCGAGTTAATTCTACGTGTTGCTTTTGATCATCACCAACCGGTACTAAATTAGTATCGTAGAGTAAAATATCAGACGCCATTAAAACCGGATAACCGAATAAACCCATGTTGATATTACTTTTATGTTGAGTAGCCTTGTCTTTAAATTGAGTCATTCTTTCTAACTCAGTAATTTTGGTAATAGTGTTTAGAATCCAACCTAATTGTGCATGTTCACTAACTTGTGATTGAATAAAAATTGTTGACTTGTTTGGATCAACTCCCAGGGCGATATATGTTTTGGCGACATCAATTGTGTTTTGATGTAAAACTTTTGGGTCTTGTTTAACGGTAATAGCATGCAGGTCAACTACGCAAAACAAACAATCATTGTCATTTTGTAATTCTACCCAGTTTTTAATGGCGCCTAGGTAATTACCGAGATGTAGATTGTTAGTTGGCTGAACGCCGGATAGGATGCGGGGCATATTATTTGTTTATTTTAGTTTTTCTTCAACTATTTTTATAAGGTCATTCATCTTTCTATTAAAACCATTATCGTCGTGATATAATTTTTTTGTAAAAGATAGGCTACCATGTAGATCTTCTTCACCAGTACCAGATATATCTAGTTGCGGATTTACAGTTGTTTCTCCTTCGTTTTTTATAACTTGTAAAACATCAAGTATTTGAGACAATCTTTCCTTTTCAGAAACGTCCAACATATTAATTGCTGTTTCTATGTTTTGTAAATTTTCTTGAGCCATACTATTTGTTTCTTTATTAATTCGTTCCCCCCCTGCGACCTGTTCTGTTGGTTGATGTTGATTTTCTATAACACCACTAACCGTTGTAGTATCTTTTGATTCTATTGGTTTAGCTCCCAAACCTACTTTATGTAGATATTCTGCACTCATATGAGGTTCACGTTCTGTAGTCATATTTTTAAATTTAATAATTATACTTTTTATTATTTAAAATAGTAAAACTTCTATAAATTTGTTCCAGTAGAATTATCCGAGTCATTTGGTGAGTAAAAGTTAAAGGCGATAGAGATAATTGTAAGTCGGCGAGTTTTAGGATAGATTTGTCTAGGCCGAGTGGCCCACCGATTACCAAAGTTATCTGATTTATTTGATTATTAGATAATTGTTGTAATTGATCAGCTAATTGTGCAGATTCAAACTGCTTTCCTTCTGGAGTAAGTATAACCAAAAAACTATTTTTGGGCAAGACAGAAGTGATTTTTTCCGCTTCTTTGGCTTTTACTATATCAAAATTATCTTTGGGAGAAAAACTCTCTTCTTTTAACTCTATAATATTAATTTTGACCCAAGCCGATAAGCGTTTAAGGTATTCTGCCTCAGCATCCCGCCAGTAGGATTCTTTTAGTTTTCCAACAGAGATTATATTTATGTGAAGCATATAACGTAGTTTGATTAATCTTGTCATCCCAGTACTGAATCAAGTTCAGCATAAACTCTGGCTGGGATCCAGCCTATTTTAACTAACCTTACTAACTCTGGATTCCTGTCTCCGCCTGCCTGCCGGTTTTGAAAGGTGGAAAGATATTAAATTATAACTAAGGGATTCCTCCACTCGCGCGAGCTCGGTCGGAATGACAGACCCAACCTGGATCCCAGCCTTCGCTGGGATGACAGACTAGACAGGGATGACAATTATTTATTATTTATTTACCTTGTTCTGTAATTGTCCACACGCAGCCATAATATCTTGTCCCTGTGAATTTCGTACTGTAGTATCTAATCCTGCTTTATTTAGTTCTTCTTCCCAATCATAGGGAATATCTTTTCTACTGGAGTTTGGATCACTGGGTTTGTTAATATCCGTTGTGTTATATGGAATCAAATTTATCCGTACATTCCCTAACTTGGAAGCCAATTTTTTTAAATTCCTTAAATCTTCTTTGGAATCATTTATATCATCTAACATTATATACTCCAAACCAATAAAATGAGATTTACTAGGAAATTGAATATGATATCTTTTTGACCAATCAATTAAAAATTCCAAAAAACCTGCTTGATGGGAAGGTATAAGTTTTTTTCGGAGTGTTTCATCTGCGCTATGCAACGAAAAAGTTAAACGAACTGGTGGAAAATCTTTGTCTAATAATAAGTTTTCTAATGGTTCTTCTATTCCGACGGTTGAGATCATTATTTTGGTTGGTCCTAAATCAGTATTGGCCAAAATAATATTTAGAGCATTTTTTACATTATCATAATTTAAAAATGGTTCTCCTTGTCCCATTAATACAATATTGGCGATACGATTATCAACTAAATTATTCCAAAATCTATATTGATCAACAATTTCTTCAGTAGTTAAGTTGCGGGTGAATCCCATTTGACCGGTGGCACAAAAAGAACAACCCATTGGACAACCAACTTGAGTAGAAATACAAATAGTATAGCGCTTATTTTCTCCTGCATTAGCTTTTCTATCTTCTCGGCCTAGTAATACAGTTTCAATTGTGCTACCATCTTCTAATTCCAGCAATGCTTTTTGGGTATCATCAATTTTACTTTTTAGTATTGTTTTTTCTTTTACCGAAATCCAAGGCAAGCCTTTTAATTCTTCGCGTAGGCTTTTTGGTAAAGTTGTTATTTGCTCGTAGCTATTTAGATTTTTATCAAACCAAGCCTTGTGAATTTGTTTTTGTCTATAAGAAGGTTGGTTAGCTAAGAGCTCTGGTAAGTTAATTGACATATAGTATAATTAATTTGTTATAACCATTCTTTTTTTAATTTTAAAAATTTATCTTCATTAATTGCTTGACGCATTTGTTTCATCAAATTTAATAAGAAATGTAGATTGTGAATACTGGCCAAACGTTGCCCAGTCATTTCTTGAGCTTTGAATAGGTGATGAATATAGGCGCGGGAATAATTAGTACAAGTAGGGCAGTTGCAGTCTTTATCAATCGGGTCTGTGTCTTCTGTATGCTTAGCATTTGTAATATTAAGACGATGCTTATTTTTTTTGTCTTTTATAAATAACATTCCGTGTCGAGCTAAGCGAGTCGGGGCCACACAATCAAACATATCTATTCCTTGCTCTACTACTTCAAATAAATCAGTTGGGTTTAATCCAACACCCATAGAATAATGAGGCTTGTCTTTTGGTAAGTATGGATACACCCATTCTAATATTTGTTTTGTAGCTGGCATGTTATAGCCGATACTTTCTCCACCAACGGCTATACCGTCAAAATCCATATCACAGATAAACTTCGCTGACTGTTTTCTTAATTTTTTATTATTAGAACCTTGAATAATTCCAAAAAGGTACCGACTGTCATTCCCGCGTAGGCGGGAATCCAGTTCCTTATGTTTTTTTAAAGATAATTCTGCCCAATAATGAGTTCGATCCATAGCTTCCATAATATATTTTTCATCTGCATCGTCTGGAGTACACTCATCAAAAGCCATTATAATATCTGCTCCTAGTTTATGTTGGATTTTCATTGCTTCTTCGGGGGTAAAGCGGTGTTTGGACCCATCTAAATGCGAACGAAAAGTAACTCCCTCATTATCAATTTTAACTAGGTGGTTATTGTCATTGTGGGCAGTGTCATTTGTCATCCCGACCGAGCTCGCGTGAGCGGAGGGATCCCTTCGTTTTTTTTGCAGAGATGATTGATGACTAAGAGATTTCTCACCCTGCGAAGGGTTCGAAATGACAGACTTGAGTCTTTTTTGTTTTCCTAAACTAAAAACCTGAAAACCACCACTATCAGTTAATATTGGCTTATTCCAGTTCATAAATTTGTGTAATCCACCAAGTTTAGCAATTAAATCTTCACCAGGACGTAAATGTAGATGATAGGTATTTCCTAAAATTATCTGAGCATCTAAATTAACTAGATCTTGTTGATCTAGGGATTTAACTGTTGCTTGAGTACCGACTGGCATAAAGGTAGGAGTTTGGATATCTCCGTGAGCAGTGTGGATTATTCCAGTGCGAGCTTTGGTAGCTTTATTCGTATGAATTGTTTCAAAAAAAGTCATAGTTAGTGAATACTAGCTTATTTTGGTGATTTATTCAAGGTGTGATATCATATGTAAATAATAATTCTTAAATCAATTAATATGTCAGATAGATTATCTGGGCCAGGAGTAGTAGTAGAAGGAGATCGAGAGAAACTAACCAAGATGGAAGATTTTGTCGTATCAATTATTGATAAAGACGATGTGCCAGCCGATATGATACCAGTCGGCAAATCAATACAAGGTTGTGGAATTGTGGATGATGATACAGCCAATGAATTATGGGATTACATAAGAAGTTCCTTTGATAAACCATATTTTAGAGATGGTTATCATGGTAATGCGCAATTATTTGACTATGTTTTGGATGGACAATTGAGAATGGCCGTATTAAATAATAAACCAATTGGTTTTGTTATGACTAGTGACCAACTAGTTCGAGAAAAATTTAATCCTGGCCCAATTATTGAACGAAGAAAAATGGGTTTGGACATGGAACATGGCATTCTTGTAAGTGATACTTCAGACGAAGAGGGTAGAGATTTAGCTCGCTCCAATTTTTTACGAATATTAGAAGATAGATTTCAAGGGTTGCGATTTAAAGCTGAGGTGAGAGATAATTCCAAGTTTAAATTAAAAATTTTTAGAGAAAATAAAAAAATTGGAGGATTTATGGTTGGTTATGATGATCGTATAGGAGCCTTACAAAGAGCAGAATCATTGATTGCCAAAGATGCACCACATACTATAGCTAATATTTTAGATTCATAATGACAATTAATTATAAAAAAGATTTAAATCCTCAACAATTAGAAGTCGTCATCAATGGAGACGGTCCTTGCTTAGTTTTGGCGGGAGCAGGTAGTGGCAAAACACGAGCTATTACTTATCGAGTAGCGTATTTATTAGAACAAAAAGTTAATCCTGATAATATTTTATTATTAACTTTTACTAACAAAGCAGCGAATGAAATGATTGAGAGGATAAAACAACTAACTGGGATGGGATACAAAATGCCGTATGCTGGAACATTCCATAGTATTGCCAATAAAATTTTACGTGTGCAAGCTCGCGAACTGGGATATGAATCAAATTTTACTATTTTGGATAATGATGATAGTCAGTCGTTGTTAAAAATTTGTGTTAAGGATTATAAACCAGATACTAATAAAAAGTTCCCTTCGGTGCGTATTGTTCAGTCTGTAATTAGTTATGCTCGTAATGCCGAGACTACTATTGATGATGTACTAGATATGAAGCATCCAAACTTTTTAGAATTTAGTGAGAATATAAAAAATATTGCTCAGAGTTATGCTGACAAGAAAAAACAATCCAACGCAATGGATTTTGATGATTTGTTAGTTAACTTTTTATTGTTATTAAATAAACCACGAGTACTCGAAAAATATTCTAATCAGTTTAAATATATTTTGGTAGATGAATATCAAGATACTAACAAAATTCAAGCGTCAATTATTCGTAAATTATCTTTGAAGCACAATAATGTATTAGTAGTAGGGGATGATGCACAAAGTATTTATTCGTTTCGGGCAGCAGACATAAAAAATATTTTGGATTTTGAAAAAAAATATTCCGGAGCTAGAATTTTTAAATTGGAAACTAATTATCGTTCGAGTCAAGAAATTTTGGAAGTAGCCAATAATGTAATCGAAAATAATTTGAAACAATATAAAAAAGAATTAAATACATTAAAACAGTCGGGGATTAAACCGGTATTAAATCCATTAATAGATCAGAGAGAAGAAGCGGTATTTATTGCTGATACAATTAATAAACAATTAGATAATGATGTTAGTGATAATGAAATAGCAGTTTTGTTTAGAGCGGCCTTTCATTCACAGATGTTAGAAATGGAATTAATGAAAAGAGGAATTGAATATGATTATCGCGGGGGTCTAAGGTTTTTTGATCGAGCACATATAAAAGATGTTTTGGCATATTTAAGAATTTTAAATAATTTAAATGATTCTACTGCGTGGTTAAGAATTTTGATGCACGAAGACGGAATTGGTTCGGCTGGAGCACAAAAAATCATACAACTAGTTACTGAGAGGTGTAATAATATTGAAGATATAGTAGAAATTGGAAATGAAATTTCAAACGGAAAAGCTAAACAAGGTTGGGAAAATTTTGTAAAAATTTGGAAAAGCATGCTGGCAGTTGGTACTCAAGATATACCAGCTTTAATTGAGACGTTAAAAGTTCATGGTTATCAAGAATATTTAGAGGCAGAATATGAAAATGCTAAAGACCGCTTGGAAGATATTGATCAGCTGGCTGTATTTGCCGAAAGTGCAAAAAATTTGGACAATTTTTTGTCAGAAGCCAGCTTACAAGAAAACACAGATTTAAACAGATTACAAAAAGATTACACAGATTATAAAAATAAAATTGTGCTATCCACTATTCATCAAGCTAAAGGGCTAGAATGGGAAAATGTGTTTATTATTAATTTAGCTGGAGGAGCTTTTCCATCTGATCGAGCTTGGAAAGAGCAAGATGGGATTGAAGAAGAGAGAAGATTATTTTATGTAGCTATTACGCGAGCCAAGAATAATTTGTACTTAACCTATCCGCAAGAAAGTAGCAATTGGTCGAGTAATAGCGGACCTAGTATATTTATTGAAGAAATATCTACTAATTTACTGGACGACCGTTCGTTTTTGAGTAATAATAGTATTGTATTTGATGATTTGGATGATGAGAGTGAAGATGTTAAATATGTGGATGAAGATGACGAGTGGGAGGAGAATAAGAGAAGTTTTGTGAAAGATTTGTCTGACTTATAAGCTATTGACATATTATTACATATAATATATACTCTTGTTAGAACGTATTTCGAAGTCCTTACTGTGGCGGTAAGGCAAAAAAACTTTAAAAAGTTTAGTGTGGCTGTTTACTTAATTAAGTTTACAGTCTTTTTATTTATAAATTCAGTTTTCGTAATTGAAAATCGGAAATTGAAAATTGAAATTATTAATTTATGCCTACAATGAACCAATTGGTACGTAAGGGGCGCAAAAGCAAGGTCAAAAAAAGTAAAGTACCTGCTTTGCAATTTACTTTGGATACATTACATCGCAAAAAAACTATGCTTCGCAAAGGAGCTACGTTCAAACGTGGTGTATGTACTAAGGTTTATACCAGTACTCCAAAAAAACCTAACTCAGCTTTGCGTAAAGTTGCCAAGGTCCGTCTTTCAAACGGAGTAGAAGTTATTGCTTACATTCCAGGTGAAGGACACAATCTTCAAGAACATTCAATTGTACTATTACGCGGTGGTCGTGTAAAAGATTTGCCTGGTGTTCGTTATCACGTAGTTCGTGGCGTTTATGATACCCAAGGGGTTGAAGGTCGAAAACGTAGCCGAAGTATGTACGGTACTAAAAAACCTAAAGAAGCTAAACAATAAATATATGAGAGGTAAAAGTAAAGACCTAACTAGAAAAATTAAACCAGATTTAAAATTTGGTAGTGAAGTGCTAGCAAAATTTATTAACTATTTAATGATTGGTGGTAAAAAGTCAATTGCTCAGGGTATCGTCTACGATGCTTTTGAAGAGATGGCTAAAAAAGAACCAAAGAAAAAGCCACTTGAAATTTTTGAAGAAGCAATCAAAAATATATCACCTCAAGTTGAGGTTAAATCTCGTAGAGTCGGTGGTGCTAATTATCAAGTACCTATCCCAGTAAGTTCAAAAAGACAAAGAGCTTTAGCTTTTAGATGGATTATCGAAGCAGCTCGAAAGAAAAAAGGTCAAGCTATGTCAAAAAAATTAGCTACTATTCTGCTTGAAGGTGCTGAGAACTTAGGAGACGCTATCAAAAAACGTGACGACGTACATAGAATGGCTGAAGCCAATAAAGCTTTTGCTCATTTTGCTCGATTTAGATAATACTTTTAACAATAACCAACATACATGGAAAAAGATACAATATAGATTGTATTTTGATATGTGTATTTTGAATATTATATAATAATATGCCTAGAGAATATTCTTTAGAAAATACTCGCAATATCGGCATAATGGCTCATATTGATGCGGGAAAAACTACCACCACCGAGCGTGTCTTGTTTTATACTGGACGCAAACATAAAATTGGCGAAGTTCATGATGGTGCGGCTGAAATGGACTGGATGGAACAAGAACAAGAACGTGGTATTACCATTACTTCGGCTGCTACTACTTGTTTTTGGAAAGATCATCGTATTAATATTATTGATACTCCTGGTCACGTAGACTTTACTGTAGAAGTAGAGCGTTCTTTACGTGTTTTGGATGGAGCTGTAGCAGTATTTGATGGATCACAAGGAGTAGAACCACAATCTGAAACAGTTTGGCATCAAGCTGAAAAATATAATGTGCCTCGTTTTGCCTTTGTTAATAAAATGGACAAAATGGGAGCCGATTTTTATATGACTCTTAAATCTATTTACGATCGTTTGTCAGTTAATGCTTTTCCAGTTCAATTACCAATTGGTGCTGAAAGTACTTTTTGTGGAGTTGTAGATATAATTACCAAAAAAGCCTATAAATTTGAAGGTGAACATGGTGAAAAGATAATAGAGACTGAAGTTCCAGCTGATATGAATGATGAAGTAGAAAAATATCGAGCAAAATTATTAGAAAAAGTTGCTGAAGCCAGTGAAGAATTAATGGAAAAATATTTAGAAGGAGTAGAATTAAGTGTAGAAGAAATTAAAGGGGCTGTTCGCAAGCTAACTGTTACTGGAGAAATGTATCCAGTTTTGTGTGGTTCTGCTTTAGCTAATATTGGTGTTCAACAAATGTTAGATGCAGTTATTGATTATTTACCAGCTCCAACTGATGTGCCAGATGTTAAAGGCCTTAAACCTGACACAGAAGAAGAGATGACTCGTAAATTAAGTGACGAGGAACCATTTAGTGCTTTAGCTTTTAAAGTTGCTACTGACCCATTCGTAGGAAAATTAATATTCTTCCGTGTTTATTCTGGTAAAGTGACTGCCGGTAGTTATGTATATAATCCTATTAGTGAAAAAAGAGAGAGACTAGGTAGAATTGTGCGAATGCATGCTAATAGTCGTGAAGATGTAACTGAAGTATATTCTGGTGATATTGCGGCCGCTATTGGTTTAAAATCTACTGGAACCGGGGACACACTTTGTGATGAAGATCATCCAATCATATTAGAAAAAATGACCTTTCCTGAGCCAGTTATTTCAGTTGCTATTGAACCAGCAACTAAAGCTGATCAAGAAAAATTAGGATTTGCACTACAAAAATTAATGGAAGAAGATCCAACCTTTAAAGTTCATACTGATGAAGATACTCTGCAAACAATTATTAGAGGAATGGGTGAACTTCATTTAGAAATTTTGGTTGATCGTATGAAGCGAGAATTTAATGTAGTAGCGAATGTCGGTAAACCGCAAGTAGCCTATAAAGAAACAATCAAAAATAGTGCTGAAGCCGAAGGTAAATATGTTAAACAGTCTGGTGGTCGTGGTCAGTTCGGACATTGTTGGTTACGAGTTGAACCACAAGAAGTTGGAGCCGGATTTGAATATGTGGATGCCATTAAAGGTGGTGTGATTCCAAAAGAATATTTACCAGCTATTGAAAAAGGTGTAAAAGAATCAATTGATCGTGGTATCCAAGCTGGCTATCCAGTTGTAGATGTTAAGGTGACCGTTTATGATGGTTCGTACCATGAAGTTGATAGTAATGAATCTGCCTTTAAAATGGCTGGATCAATGGCATTTCAATCGGCTTGTAAAAAAGCAAATCCAGTTATTTTGGAACCTATCATGAAGGTAGAAGTTACTATGCCTGAAGAAAATATGGGTGATGTGATTGGCGATCTTAATTCTCGCCGAGCTCAAATTCAAGAAATGACAGAGCGTGGAAAATTAAAAGTTGTCAAAGCAATTTGTCCGCTAGCAACTATGTTTGGTTATGCCACTGCGCTTCGTTCTATTAGTCAAGGACGTGGTAATTATGTTATGGAATTTGATCACTATGCTGATGTTCCAGCTAATTCTGCGAAAGATATAATTGAATGAAAACAGAAGTAACTAATTTGTCATTCTCGCGAAAGCGGGAATTCAGGTTCGCTAATTGATATAAAAAGAACATCCGCCTAGGATGTTCTTTTTAGTTTTGTTAAACATTATATTAACTACTGGGTGGATTTTGATATCTGACGTTCCACCGGACGTCTTTTTTGTGATTCATTGTTTTTCCTCCGCTATTGTTAGTTGACTATTCTCTTCCCCAATGTTTTTTTATATGGTGGAGAATGTCAAGCATTTGTGTCCATTTGAATGGGTAGTCCTCAGATAACCCAGTAGCAACTGCCAGACAACCGGTTACGTTTAACCGGCCATCCCCATCTTCCATGGAGAATGTAGCAACTATTCTGTTGTCCCTTACCCTCCTTACACGATAGCAGTGGGATCCTACAGTAGCAGTGTTTTCTTGAGTAGTAACAAACTCACCCTTGGGCACGATATCTTCTCCTGTTTGATTTGATATTATTGTATCAGTATTACTTATTATGTCAAATTTAAGTGTAAACAAAAAACCGCCCAATTTAATTGAGGCGGTTTTTTATATTCTGTGTAATTATCGCTATTAATCTGCGTAATCTGTGTTACTTTATTTCGTATGCACCCATATCAACTGTGCTACCTTGTAAACGTTGATTGCCTAGAAAATCAATATTACTTATTCCGCTATTATTTCCTTTGTTAATAGCTGGGCTACTAGCTTTAAGTCTTAGATCAAAACTGGAACCGATAGAATTAAATAGAGGATTCTGCCCGCATATATCATTGTTTGCTTCTGAACAATTAGCCGATTGATTTTTTGTGTTGTAGGCTAAGTTATATGAATGATTAAAGGTGGATCCTGTGTCAGAATAGAAGAGGGCAGAAAGTTCGCTTGGATCATGATAGTTGATTCCACCGTAAAATATATTATTGTAAGCCTCAATTACACCGCCTCCATCAGATAGAACAACTATATTGCCATTACTATAAATTGAATTATTAAATAGTTTTGTTGGTACAGTTGAATAGTTTGTTTCCAACACAACCGCATCGCCCAAGGCTCGGCATGGATCAACATTGTGTGTAAATGATTTATTATCAAAATAGCCACAGTTTCCGATGACCACACTATCTGACATTTGAGAATTACCTTCTAGTTTTATTTGATTACCAGCATTGCCTTCAGCATGAACACGTTTAACAGTAATGGTTCCGCCATTACGATGATAAAGCATGTCTAGGCCATCAGAGGTGTTATGTAAGAAAGTTGAATCTTCGAATAACCAGTTGCCACCGGTTGCGCCAGTTCCTAGACCATCACCATAACCTCCAGCACTTTGTCCCCAACAACCAGTTGGTTGTTTGCCAGGATAAGTTTCGCCACAGCCATTCCAATCAATATTTACTTTTTTAAAAATCATGTTACCAGAGTTTCCAGAATTTGGTCCATTGCCGTCGATATCTCCATCCCAACCAACCCAACCATTAGCAACTATTTTGGTATTTTCAATTGTCCAATCAGTTAAACGTCCAGCTTGAATACCAGTGTGAGCTAAGCCATGAATATCTAAGTTTTTTAACAAAACATTTTTGGAATCTTCAGCTCTAATTCCGATACTCGCCCAATCACCGAATGGAGGAGTGTCTCTTCTGCAGGCAATACTTCCACTATGTGATTCTACACATTGGGATCGATCAGTAATTTCCAAACATTGCATTTCGACATTACTAGATCCATCCATATCAACAATTGTCCAAGGCCTTCCTGAACCCCATAGCTGTGGTTTGGTAGAACAGCCATTGGCATAGTCAGCGCCAACAATTTTTGTTGGTTTATCTTTGCTGGGACCAGATGGAATAGTAGCCATTATACAATCCCAACTCCAACTAGCATCACACTTATCGACACCAGATGTTCCAGGAGCACCTGTTCCCATTTTGTAATTACCATTACCAATAATTAAAGTATCACCACCAGCGATCTTGGCGCTCCCGCCCGGTGGCAAAGCCATAAACGGATGAGACCAAGCACAATTACCACTAGAATTTTTGGCTACATTAGTTTTTCCATTACATTCACTACTTGTTCCGCCATCTGCTCTAACATAATAAGTAGTACCATAGCTAGTTGGTGGAGGTGTTGGTGGGGGAGTAGTTGGACTTAGAGAAGTATCATTTACTAATACATTTACATTGGCTTGATTATTATTTAGAGCTAATCTCAAAGTTTCATTTCCTTCCGTTGTTTTGTCGTTGGCCAAAGTAATAGAGACTGTGGATCGGTTGTTATTTATAACGAAATTCCCAATTAAACTACCAGAGCTGATATCAGAATTGTTTATACCTGTAATTGTATAAGGTAGATTGGTTGCATTTGGGACATTGGTTGTTACAAGAGTAATTGTTAGTGAAGAGCCTTCATTCAGTGAAGTAGCTGAAGCCGATAAAGAGTAGGTTGCAGTTGGTGGAGGAATAGCCGGAGCAATCTTGGCCGAAGCTACTTGACTACAAACTGTTTGGCTCTTAGAGTCTAAATAACAAATCTTGTAATAATAAGTTTGACCCATTTTAATATCAGTATCAATATGTGTTAACTTGTTAATATTATTAAAGTCGGCAATTACTAGGTGGATATTGTAGTCAGGATTAATATTATCAGTTGAACGAATTAAATGATAAGAAGTAAAATTTGGATTGTCAGTAGCTGTCCATTGGAAATCAACCCGGCTATTATCGGTGGCAACTTTAGTTGTTAGATTAGGTGTGCTGTAAGTTAGAATAGGGTATTGGGCTACAGTAGTTTGAGTTCTATCAACCAAGTGAGGTAACATCTTATCGATTTTGCCTAATTTTTCCATTTTATCTATAACTGTCTTGTCAATATTTCGTACAAAATTTTGGTTGAATTGATTGGCGGTAAAACCAGCGGTAGTTACTAGATGTAACTTGTTGCTTTCATCGACATAATAGATTGTTTGTTTGCTATCTGAGCTAATTAACATTCCAGCGTGTGGAGTGTTGGTGGTTACAGAAGCCACTTTGTCTTTAACAGTCATCCACCATAAGCCATTATATTGAATAGGAGTAAAATTACCATATAAATATTTCGCAGTATCATTATCAATCGGAGCAAACTTATTACCTGGCAACATTGCATATAGCTGATCGCTGTTTTTATATTTAATCAAATAAGTTCCTGGTCGGTAATTAACATTGTTTTTAGATGCTTCCAAAGAATCAAAGCACCTATTGGTGATAATTTTTGGTAGTCTTACTTTTCCCCACGAGCTTTGTAAATGAGAAGAAGTTTGAATTAATTTTTTACCACTATCTATCCAAAACCAATAGGAGTCGGCATTGACGCGCACTAAATCACCAGTTTGTAAATTTTCACAACTAGGGTCAGGAGCAGAATTTACAAAATTATTCACTAATAAAAATGTTCCAACAATCATGAATAATATTGTTATTGTCAGGTAGGCTTTTTTATTCTTCCAAAGTAGCTTAGTTGAGATCATATATTTGATTATATTTAATTTAACTCGGTTTTATCGTATAATATTTTGCCTAACTAGTCAAATAAAAATAATGGTAGTTAAACCATTATTTTTGTGTTTGAAACATTACTTTTTTTTATTTTTATTCCTTTTAGACCGAGAAATAACAAAATTAAAATTAATATTTTTAGAATATAATGACTTTGTAAATTTAAAAAGTTTTTAGTTAATGGCGTTATATTATTAACTAATAGATGAGTTATTATCCCAATTGGTAAAGTTAAAAATAGCCAATTTCTTTTTGGAATATTAATTTTAATTTTTAAAAAGAGTTTGGATAATAATGGAGCGAGTAAATAAAAACCTAGAAATGATACAGCAAAATCAAAAATAGCATATCCACCGAGTCTAAATTGCCGTAAAAATTCTATAGTAGTCATAATAAATATATTATATTTTTTTAAATTGCTTTACTAATGTAATAGTCAACTGGTGCATGGTTGTCAGTTAAAATTGGTATATCCATATTAATTTCTTTTTTCCATAAATGTTGTAGATACCCCATTAATTCAGAGTCGGTATTAGTAAATTGTTGAGTTTGTTCGGATTTTAATGCCACCAATATTACATTTTGAACTTTATAGCCATCATCATATTCTTGGACAGGGAATAAATATACTTGAGGAAAGATATTTTTATAAGTGGCATATTCAGCTCGCAAAAATTGTCCTTTTTCACCTTCTATGGAAGAAATAAGGTTTAAAATAACCACCCCATCATCATTTAGAATATTATACTTTTGTTGTACAGCTTCTTTTGTGGTTAGTTGATAGGGCAGTGAATAATGTGAGCTAAAAGCATCACCAAAAATTACGTCATACTTTTTTTGGGTTTTATTTAAATATACTCTCCCATCTTCATGATAGATATTTAGTCTAGAATTTTCTTTTAATCTAAAATATTGTTTTGCCAGCTCAGTTATTTTCGGATCGATTTCTACTACATCAATAGTTGCCTTAGGGTATTGAAGCAAAAAATCCTTTGGATATGAATAGCCTGCTCCACCAAACATTAATGTTGTTTCAAAATTAGGGTTGAAATGTTTTGCTAAATGATAGTACTTGGTGTATTCATTAACTAACTCATCACTATCCAAAAACATCGACGAATGATTTTCATTGTTGACCCCCATTACTTTAATTAATTGATTTGTGTTTGGATCCTTATGATCATAAATCCAAATACGATTATAGGCGGTGTCAGTATCAATTAATCCATTCTCTTGGTACATATGATTAATCTTGATAGTTGCGTACCAACCGATTATAAGAGCTATAATAATTAAGAGTCTTATTTTAAGATATTTTTTTGTAAAAAGGATTAATGAAATAAAAACTAATGTGATGGATAGAATAATAAGTAGTTGATTTGTTCCAAACTGTGGAATTAAGTAAAAACCTGATAAGAATGTTCCTATAATACTGCCAGCTGTAGAGATGGCATAAAGGTTTCCCACAATTGATCCAGAGGTGCTTAGGTTTTCTATTTTTAATTTAACAGCATAAGGAGAAACCATCCCTAATAACACACTGGCGGGTGAAAATAAAATCAATGATGCGATAATTGATGATACTCGTATATCTGAAATACTGGCTTGTAAAAAAATAAGTAAAATACCTTTAATCAGAATAGTAAAACCGATGAATATGGCGGATAAAAAAATAATTAGTGATAAAATATTAAAATTTGGTTTTTTGTCTGCGATTTTTCCGCCAAGATAATAACCAAGACTTAAACTGCCCAAAATAATACCAATTAAACTAGTCCAAACAAAAATAGAGGTTCCAAAATACGGACCAAGAACTCTCGAGCCAACTAGCTCAAATATCATAACAACAGCCCCACAGACAAATATTGTAATTTCTAAAATGTATTTATTGATTTTCATTTGGTTTTTTGATTGAAATGGTTGGTTAATATTTTATATTTAATTATATTATACCACCACTAGTGAGTGATAGCGAACAGATGCCATTAAAAGTATCAATATGATACGAAATTATATTTTTAGATTTTTTTAATTCTTACAAATATAAATCTTTATTTATAAAACAAACTTTTGGTTGTTTTTTTTCAAAATCCCATGAGTGGAAAGAACCACCTAAGCATTCATTCCAATAATTACACTTTTGGCATTTTTCACAAGCAGTGCGATTTTTATCTCTAAAAAACTCAAATTTATTGTTCCATATCTTAGAAAAAGAATCTTTTTTTATATTACCCTGAATAAGATTACTTTGCCTTGGAACATTTGGACAAACAAAGATATCTCCATTATGCAAAATGCTTCCGATATTAATTCCTGTTCCACAGTAGAAAAAATGATTTCTTACTTCGTCTTCAAATTTATCTCCCAAGAAATGAGCACAGCCAAAAGTTATTTTTAATTTTGATTTTCCTGACCTTTTTTCTTTCATGAATTCTAAAAGTTTTGTGAACTGTTTTTTATTAAGAAGAAGGGCATTATTACAAGCGGCCCTTCCAATGGGATCTACATTTAAAAGACGCCAATCATAAATACCCAAAGCAAGAAATGATTCATACATTTCATCAAGAATATTAATATTTTTACTGTGGACAGTTGTGGTAATTCGGAGTGGGTTTAAAAAATCAGCTTTTGCGAAAAGCTTAACAGCGTTTATTGCTTTTTCATAAGAACCTTTCATATTGCGAAATTCATCATGAATTTCTCCGATACCATCAATACTTATGTCAATCGTTGCCATGCCTGCTTTTTTCGCTTTTTCAACTATCTCTGGAGTCACGAGTGAGCCATTAGAAACCATTCCCCATTGAAATCCAAGAGAATTAGTATATTTCATAACTTTAAAAAGATCTTCTCGCAGAAGAGGCTCGCCCCCCGTAATTGCTATGGTGATTTTTTTTGCGTCAAAATTATTAGCAATATCTAGAAATGCATTTTTAATTTCTTCTGTGCTTATAACTTCTGCAATATTATTTTCACCAGCACGACTTCCACAGTGTTTACATTTGTAATTACAATTCAAAGTACATTCCCAAAATAGGTATTTGAGATCATGATTTTCTCGAAGGTATTCACGATGTGTCTGCCACATCTTTTGCCGTCCTAATTTAAGAATCTTTTTTAGCATTTTTTTTGCGTCTTTTAATAATAATTACCATTCCAATTATTATAGCTAAAACGATTACTATAGTTATAGTAATCGGTGAGAGAATGATTGATAAAAATACTTTGAATGGTGACATTGGTGCTTGCATTGGTGAAATACCATAAACCGTATTGTTTTGTGATGTCAGACCAAGTTGTTCAGGGACAATTTGTGCCAGTGCCTCTTTTTGACTAAAAGCAAATGCCATAAATGAACCGAATATGTACAAGAATATTTTTTTAATTTTTTTCATACTCGAATTAATTATTGTAAGAAATTATAAAACTTATTTGATTTCGTTACACTTTTCGTTGTCTCATTCTATTTTTCAAGTATCTTTCAACTGCTTCTTTGGTAGTTAACCAATTACGTCCTTCTTTGTATGCTTCTAGTTTACCTTGTCTTGCGAGTAAGTTTAAATATTTAGCAGAGAAGGCGGTGTTTTTAGCTATGTCTGTGAGCGTTAAAAACTTTTCCTGTTTGGTGGTGGCAGGAGTTAAAGTTTTTAGATAGATATCAAGCGAGCGTTCTATAGATTGAGCGATAAATTTTATCAACGGTTCCAGTTTGCCTTTGTCTGCTTTGTCTAACACATCGTAATATTTTTTTCGGTCAGTTTTCATGATTACCACCAATGGGTATCCGGCTTGTAATAGAAATAAATTCATTGTTAAGCGCGCCGTTCGTCCGTTACCGTCAAAAAATGGATGAATGTAAACTAATTTATGATGTAGTAAAGCAGAAAGCTCAATAATATTCAGTTTGTTTTTTTGTGAATTCAGCCAACCAATTAAATCCCTCATCAAATTAGGTACTTGTAGTGCATCGGGTGGGGTATGGTCAGAACCGCCAATAATTACATTGGCGTTTCTGTATTGTCCAGCCCACTCTTTGTCTGTTTCTTGTAAAATAATTTGGTGCAAATTTTTTATAAGCATTTCAGAAACAGTATGTTTTTTATCTTTGTCTATCAAGTCATATAAATATTCTAGCGCGGCGTGATGGTCTTTTGCCTCCAAGTGATCTTTTAAAGGTTTGCCTTTTACTGTTAGACCTTCATTAATAACTAAAAAAGTCTCTTTTAAAGTTAAAGAGTTTCCCTCAATTGCGTTTGAGTTGTAGGTCATTTCAATTTGAAATTTTTCTCGAAGTTTTTGTACCGCAGATTTCGGTAGGGGACGAAGTTTGTTGAGTTTTTTTAGTTTCTCTTCCAAACGCGCTTTGACAATAGGGGATAAGTAAGTCATATAAAATGCTTAATATGGTTTAGATGATTATTTACAGTATACCATATTAAGGAATTGTGTCAATATTTAATAAAATCGTTTTTTCGCCTGAACGAACAGGCGAAAAACACCCAATACCCCATTAATATAAAATAGAAAAATTTTGTTTCGCTTCAATATTTGTCAATCACCACGGGAAAATAAAAAAAGGATAAAAAATTTACATCGTATAACGTTTCTGGATATGCGATGTTACGTTAGTAATATGGGTGAAGCGGAGCGAAACCGTATATCCAGTGTTATACGATGTTATTTTTCATTTTATATGCCTCAACTTTTGGTTTTATTTGTTCGATAACTTTTAGATTGTGTTCAGCAATTTTGTATTCTGAAAGTTTGTCCAAGGAAATCCATGCATATCCTTGACCTTCTTTTTGATCAATTTTTTGGTTGTGGTCGTACTTTTCAATAAAATAATATTTTTTCCCATAATTCCATTCGTTATCATAATCTACTGAGAGTATTTGTTTAGGATTATTTAGTTGATAGCATATTTCTTCTAATATTTCACGTTTGACCCCATCCTCAGGAACTTCATCTACTTCAAGACCACCACCAAAAAATGCCCAATAGCCTGGATACAGTGGTGCATCTTCAGTACGATGTTGCATTAGGATATGCCCATCGGTGTTTACCAAAATTATCATTGCGGCATTTCGTTGTTTTTTGGACATATAAAATGAAAAATAATTTCATATAACGTCCAAGTATATCTGATGTCACAGTGAAATGTGTGATAAAATCAGCCGAAGGCCTATCACACAATTGAACTGTGATTTGGGTGAAGCCGGCCGTAAGGCCAGAATGAACCAGATATACTGTGTTGTGCGTAGTTGTATATAAATTCCGTATAATTATTTGGGGTGGTTCTATCTTGACAAATCCTATTTTTTGTGCCATGATTGAATTGTGATTTTCAAAGGAGATTAGCGATGTACAATCAATCGATGTGGCAAATGGTAAGTAACTTTACACTATTGAAAATTGAGTTTGACGGACGTTTGAAAAGAAAAGGAGGAACCTTTCAATCTCATCATATCTTCGTAGGTCAGCAGGGCATAGTCATCACTCCTGACGGTAGTTCAAGGCGAAAGTTTTATGCTTCCTATAAGTTGATTCGGAGCGTTAAGGATGCCTAGCGAACCAATGGTTATGTCGAGACTTTACGTCATCGCGAAAGCCCCGTGCTACTATGCACGGGGCGTTTGTTTTATTAAACAAAATCACCCCAAATAATTACTTTTAAAAGAACAAAATTTATATACAATTTCGTACAACGTCGAGGTATCATGAGAAGTCAGTCGAGTGGAGCTGGTACAATTGCGCGAAGCGCCACCAGCTTCGTGAGACTGATTTGGGTGGAGTCGGAGCGAAACCTCATATACCTTGTTGTGCGATGTATTGTCCTTCGTTGTTGTCTGTAAAATACTTTTAAGGGGATTTCTGGATAAGTCGAAGGGGAGTCCGACCGTATTAAGACCCATCTTTTTCTTTCTTTTTGAGACGTTTAACACGAAGTTGGCGTCCCAAACGTGCTGCACGGAAGTACAACTTTGCCCAGATCAAAGATCCTTCTAGCTTGGTTAGCTCTTCCAGCGTCAGTTCTTCAGTTGGGCCTTTCTTTTCATTCAGTTCTTCGAAGAATCCAAAGACATTCATTGCCAGTATAAACACTGGTGGGGTGCAAACTACGATGATTACGAGTGTGGTAAAAGTGCCCATCTATGATACCCTCCTTTCGCGCTTAAGCATGAAGAAAAAGGATCGGACTCCCCCTTAAAAGTATTTTGTAAAAGGACAATATTTCGTACAACGTTTCGGCATATCTGATGTTTGCCGTAGCGTAGCGGAGGCAAATATGGGTGGAGGCTCGCCGGAGGCGAACCGTAACCAGATATGCTGTGTTATGTGATGTGCATGTTTTACTTTAATCCCGATAGCAATCGGGATTGTTCTAAAAAAGAATTTTAATTTTGTTTTTTTTGTTTTGAAAAAATGAAAGAGGGGTTAGGGGTGAATTTCATTTTTTCAAAACTCCTTATTCTGTTTGAGGGAGGGGCAAGAGGGGAACTAAAGGGGTGAATTGCCCCGACCGAAAACATTTCATTTATTTTTTAATTTAAACACTCCACTCATCCGCAAATAACTCGGCTTGTTTTAATATATTTTCTGTTGCGATTAACTGTTTATCAGGTGGATAGCCATATTGTCGTAAAATCCTTTTAACGATCACGCGGAGCTTGGCTTGTACACTTTCTTTGATTGTCCAATCAATAGCTGTATTTGCTTTAACTTTTTGCACCAGAATTTGCGCTAATTCTCTTAAGGTGTCATCACCCAACACTTCTTTTGCGCTTCCATTTTCAACTAGTGCGTCATAAAAAGCTATTTCGTCATCTGATAAACCAAGATTACCACCGCGTGCATCAGATTCTTTGATTTCTCTGGCGATATTTATTAATTCCTCAATCACTTGAGCCGCAGTCAGCAAATTGTTTTGATATTTTTTAATCGCGGCATCAAGCATTTCTGATAACTTTTTGCTTTGAATGAAATTCTTTTTCGTTCTCGTTTTTATCTCATCGTCCAAAATTTTCTTGAGAAGTTCCATCGCAAGATTTTTTCGCTTCATATTGCGAACTTCATCCAAAAAATCATCTGAAAGAATAGAAATATCCGGCTTTTTGATTCCAGCAGCATCAAAAATATCTATAACACCGTCAACTACAACGGCTTTATCAACGATTTGTCGTATTGCTGTTTCTATTTCAGCATCACTTTTTCCGCTTCCAGTCGGTTCAAATTTGGTGAGACGTGCTTTTACGGCTTGAAAAAATCCCAATTCGTCTTTTATATCCATAGCAGGAAGAGATGGAACGGAAAGGGCAAAAGTTTTTGAGAGCAAGCCAACTTGTTTCGTAAATCTATTTTTTCCGTCTTCCAAACTCAAGATATGCTCTTGTGCTTCTAAAATTATCGTCATTTTTTCTTTTGTATTTGCGGAAAAATAGCGTTTGTAGTCAAATTTATCAAACATCTGCACCACAATTTCATATTTTTCCATCATCGCTGAAATCGCTTCAGACTGATCAAGTGCCGGTGTACCTTCGCCACCGCTTTCTGTGTAAGTAGCAAGTGCTTGTTTTAAATCAGATGCAATACCAATATAATCAACTATCAATCCACCCGGTTTATCTTTGTATACTCTGTTTACGCGTGCTATTGCCTGCATGAGGTTATGCCCTCGCATGGCCTTGTCTATATACATTGTATGCAAGCAGGGCGCATCGAAACCTGTGAGCCACATATCACGCACAATAACCAATTTTAAAGGGTCTGATGGATCTTTAAGTCTTTCCCCAAGGGCTTTGCGTTCTTGTTTGGTTGTGCTGTGTAATTGCCAACTTTCAGGATCACTGGAGCTGGAAGTCATAATTACTTTTATCGCACCTTTTTGCTTGTCGGTGTCGTGCCAATCAGGTCGCAATTTGATAATTTCATCATAAAGTTCGGCGGCAATGCGACGACTCATAGTAACAATCATTCCTTTGCCTTCAAAAGCTTCTTGTCGTGCGTCAAAATGATTTAAAATATCCTCAGCAACAACTTTAAGGCGATCTTTATGTCCAACAATAGCCTCAAGCTGTGTCCATTTTGCTTTTGCCTTTTCTTTGGCGGTTGATTCTTCGTTTTCGGTAATCTGTTCAACTTCCACATCCAGTTTTTCTTTTTCCTCGGCTTTTAAATGTATCTTTGCAAGTCGTGATTCATAATAAATACGTACCGTTGCACCATCTTCAACGGCTTGTTGAATATCGTATACATCAATGTAATTTCCAAAAACAGCAGGTGTTGAAGCGTCTTCCTTTTCAATCGGCGTACCTGTAAAGCCTACGAAAGAAGCATGTGGCAATGCATCTCTTAAATATTTCGCAAAACCATATTTTGTGAATGCTTCGCCGTTTTTAATAAGAGTTTTTGCGCTAAAGCCATATTGGCTGCGGTGGGCTTCATCAGCAATAACTATGATGTTTTTTCGCTGCGAAAGAAGCTCGAAATTCTCGCTCAAATCTTCGGGTGAAAATTTTTGAATGGTAGTAAAAATAATTCCACCACCTGCCGTTTTCAGTAGCTTTTTCAAATGAATACGGTCAGTTGCTTGTATTGGCTCTTGTCTGAGTAACTGTTTACTTCCTGCAAAAGTGTCAAATAACTGCTCATCAAGATCATTTCGATCGGTGATGACGACAATAGTAGGATTATCAAGTTCTAAAACGATTTTCCCCGAATAAAAAACCATTGAAAGTGATTTTCCACTTCCTTGTGTGTGCCATACTACACCGGCTTTTCTGTTACCATCTTCACGACTGGCTTTTTTTGTTGATTCAATCGCTTTGTTTACTGCATGATATTGATGATAGGCTGCAATTTTCTTTACCGTTTCAATACTGGTAAGCCCTGATTCTGCGTCTTCTTTTTTTGTTTTTTCAAAGACCGTAAATTGTTTTATGAGATCAATTAAAATATGAGGCGCGAGCATTCCATTTGTCAGCGTTTCAATTTGCGGAGTAGTGCTTGTGTCTTCTCTTTCTCCGTCTACTGTTTTCCAGCCCATGAAGCGTGTCCAGCCTGCGGTGAGTGAACCCATTTTGGCATCTAGTCCATCGGAAGCTACTAAAATACCGTTGTAATAAAATAAACTTGGAATAGCATTTTTGTAGTTTTGTAATTGAGTAAATGCTTTTTGAACCGTGGCGTTTTCATCAGTCGGATTTTTGAGTTCTAAAACAACTAAAGGCAAGCCGTTTACCAAAAGAACAATATCTGGGCGTTTGGTGATATTGTTTTCTATAACGGTAAATTGATTACAAACCAATAAATCATTATTCAGAGGATTATTAAAATCAATCAGCCAAACTTTGTCGCCGACGGTATCACCGTTTTTTTGATATTCCACACCTACTCCGTCGGTTAGCATTTGATGAAAGGCTTCGTTGTTTTCAATGAGGTTTTGGCTTGGTAAGTTCAAAACTTCGCGCAAAGCCTGTTTCTTTGCATCTTCGGGAATATTGGGATTGAGTTTGTCTATCGCCATTTTCAATCTCCCACGCAAAACAACATCAGAAAGATCGGCTCGTTCGACTTCTTGTTCCTCTGGCGACAAATAAGTATAGCCCTGCTTTTCCAGCAGTTCTATACAAAAGTTTTCTATGTCAGATTCGTAAATTTTTGTCATATTTATTCGTTATAATAAGATGAAAATTGATTTAGCTCATCTTCTGTAAATAATTCTGCATTCTTCAATATTATTGGTTGGCAAAAATTTTTCACATCGGTATCAGTTGCAATCCAGTATACTTGATTATTTTCAACAAATGCTTCCCGTATACGCTGAATTTGTGGTTTTGAAAAATCTTGATACTGCGACAGTTTATTTATTGTTTGGTGAGTTGAAGCAAAATTTGGACTAATTCTTAGTTCTTCTATTAAATTATCCCTTTCGCCATATTCTAATAAGTAGGATTTATACGCCTCTTCGTCATTATCAAATAAAACTCTACTCGGAGATAATTCTACATCACGCACATTCACCGCCGGTTCATTCTCATCAAACCACTCATTAAATTCTGGATTATCTTCGTATTCAAGCTCCTTCTTTTTTTCCGCAAATGATGGATATAGATTTTTATAATAACTGAGTAGGAAAAAAGCAATGTTATCTGTTGTAGCTAGTAAAAAATTGATCTCATCTTCAAATAAAGCAGTTCTATTTTCTTCTAAAGTGTAAATATCTTTACCGTGAGAAGTCTCTCCCAAACTGTTGCGAAATTGTGCAATTGCGCTAGAAAAACTGCCGATTATTTGTGAATAGCCTCTTTCCTCCAAGTGAAGTATCACGCGGACATCTTTGTTGAGTTTTCCAATGTCATCGTCTTTTAATTCTTCCGCCGATTTGTTTTCAACTTCAACAATGATTGTCTTAAAAATTGATTCAATGAGGGATTTGCAGTTTTCAATTACAAGACCTGGGCTTGTGTCCGTATAGCTTTCAATACGCAAAATATAGGCTTCTAAAGCCTGCCATTTTGAATCTTGTTGTATGAAAGCACTGGTCTTTTTCATAATTTATTCTTAACTAAAATCCTACAAGCGTACTTCGCCACTCATTAATTTTGGCAACAATGTGTCGCGCAAATTTTCAAGAGTGCGTATTTTGGTATCGTTATTTTCCTTTTTTAGATACAAATCTATTATTATTTGACCTTTTTCTTTTTGCACCTGCATGGGTGGTACAATTATTTCAATATCTTTTATAGTTTGTATTGATAAATTAACCTGCACCCCGCTGTTAGCCTTACTTTGAAGATTTGCAATATTATTTTTATTCTTAAGCTGAATATATAATAGATAACTGCTGATTAACCTGTTATCATTTTTTAAATATATACGAGCAACGCGCTGGTTTAATACATAGTGATTGTCTTTGTCTATCATTGCAGGAACGCCAAGTATAACAACGTTATCTTTCATGTCTGTCATCGCCATCACAATGTCTCCTTTGTTCAAGATATACCTTTCTAGTTGATCATTCCTTGGAACATAATCTTTCTTAGGATTTGACCTTAGCCCACCTCCTTTTTCAATATGACCCATTTTAAAGACTTCTAGGTTGTCATATATATATTCAGTATAGTTATTGCTACTAAACGCAAAGCCATTTTTTACCTCAGCAATAGTAGATAAATCCAAAATTTCCCAATCATCCTTTACTTCTTCTACAAAATACTTCCTAAATAACGCCTGTGTCATATCCTCCAAGGTTTTATTTTGACGATGGAGCAGGTCTATTTTTTCGTCAAGAATGGATAACATCTCACCAATAGCTTTTTGTTCTTGGGGTGGAGGGAGTAAAATTATAGAATTTTTAATAGCATCTGTTGTTAAATTAACCTGTACTCCGCTATTTGCCTTAGATCGCAAAGTACCTAAAAATTCATTCCACTTTAAATAATTATAAACAAAATCCAAATCTACATTTTTTTCTTTTAATCTTAAGCCTGCTACTCTCTGATTTAATACATAGTGATTATCCTTATCAATTAGCGCCGGCACACCCAAAATAACAACATTATCTTTCATGTCTGTCATTGCTATAACAATATTACCTTTGTCTAATATCCATTTTTTTAGCTTTTCTGATCGAGGTATATAATTTTTTTTAGGTTCTTTTCTTAAACCACCGCCTCTTTCAATATGTCCCATTTTCAAGACTTCTAATTCATCCGAGATAAAATCAACATAGTCGCTGCTTTTAAAGGAGTATCCGTTTTGTATCTCAAAAATATCTCCCAATTTTACCTCTTGCCAGTTATTTTGTTTTGTTACTGTTTTATTCATAGTTAATCTGGCTTAAATTTTCAGAAATGCGTTTGTTTAGATCCGCTTCTTCCTTGATTTGTTCTTCGAGTTCTGATTTTAATGTTGTAAATCTTTCGGTAAAATCAAAATCATCTTCTTCATCAGGAAGACCTACATACTGACCAGGCGAAAGCACGTAATCAAGTCCTTTGATTTTTTCAATCGAAGTTGAGTTGCAAAAAGCAGGAATATCTTCATATTTTCCTTCCGCCTTCCGCCATTCATGATATGTGCTAGCAACTTTGGCAATATCTTCATTAGTAAATTCCAAAGTACGACGGTTGATAAGATGACCAAGATTGCGAGCATCAATAAAAAGTATTTCGCCAATTCTGTTTCTGTCGCCGTTATAACCATGCCGTTTGTTTGAAAGGAACCATAAGCAAGCAGGGATTTGGGTGTTAAGAAAAAGCTTGCCGGGTAGATTTACAATACAATCCACAAGACCTGCCTCGATTAGGTTTTTGCGAATTGTATCTTCGCCCGAGGTTTTGGAAGTGAGTGATCCTTTAGCAAGAACAAAACCAGCCACACCTTTCGGCGCAAGATGATAAAGGAAATGTTGCACCCACGCAAAGTTGGCATTTCCTGCTGGTGGTTTGCCATATTTCCATCTGCCATCATTTGCCAGAAGTTCGCCACTCCAATCGCTGTCATTAAAAGGAGGATTAGCAATGACAAAATCGGCTTTCAAGTCAGGATGTGCGTTTTTTAAAAACGATCCTTCAGGGTTCCATTTTACTTGTGAGCCATCGATTCCACGAATAGCAAGATTCATTCGGCAAAGTCTATATGTCGTTTGATTGCTTTCTTGTCCGTAAATTGAAATATCATCAAGTTTTCCTTTGTGTTCTTGTACGAATTTTTCACTCATTACAAACATTCCGCCACTTCCGCACGCAGGATCAAAAACTCTACCCTTGTATGGCTCAATCATTTCTACTAATAACTTAACAATTGATTTTGGGGTGTAGAATTGTCCGCCCTTTTTTCCTTCGGCTAAAGCAAATTCGCCTAAAAAGTATTCGTATACTTTTCCGAGAATGTCTTTTGATTTTGCCGCTTCACTTCCAAGGGCTACATTTCCAATCAAATCAATCAATCCGCCGAGAGAGGATTTGTCCAAATTTGGTTTTGCAAAAACCTTCGGCAAAATTCCTTTGAGCGTTGGATTTTCTTTTTCAATCAATTCCATTGCATCGTCAAGGTCTTTTCCGATGGTCGGAAGTTTGGAACGAGAATGCAAATATTCCCATCGTGCATTTTTCGGTACCCAAAAAACATTTTCCGCTTTGTATTCGTCTTGATCTTCAGGATCCGCCCCTTCAAATTTTCCTTTGCCTTCCTCTAACTTTGTGTGAAGCTCCTCAAAAGAATCGGAAATATATTTAAGAAATATCAAACCAAGCACAATGTGCTTGTATTCGGCGGCATCGATGTTTTTACGAAGTTTATCGGCAGTTTTAAATAACGATGCTTCGAATTTTTCAGTTGTTGTTGTGTTATTTTTTGTCATAATTATTTCTCAAGTTAAGTAATTGTATTGTATTCGTTTTCCCCTTATAAATAAATCGTTTTCGTAGCGGAGCGGAGAAAACACCTTATACCCCTTTCTAATAAATAAAAAACAAAATTCAAATTCTTTTTTAGAGCTGGGCGATAGCCCAAAAGTAAAACATGCATTTCACATAACAGTCTTTATCCCAACTTATTGAAAAATTGACTGAGATAAGTTATAATTATTGTAATTATAATCTTATAGGAGGGCTCCTATAAGATATATTCATTATAATATATCTTATGGATAAAGACAACACTTTTGATAATTTAATTAGAGAGCTTAGATTTCGTAATTATAGTAAAAAAACTATTAAATCATATTTACGATATAATCGGGGACTGCTTGATTTTTGTAAAAAAGATCCACGAGAAATTAATACCGAAGATATAAAAAATTATTTAAATTTTTTAATGGATAATCATTCGGCGTCTACAGTTTCTGTGGCTCATAATGCTTTACAATTTTATTATAAAGAAATTTGGAAAAGAAGTTTTTTTATAAATATCAAACAGCCTAAAAAATCTAAATACTTGCCAGTTGTATTATCCAAAGAAGAAATTAATCGGATGATAAGTCTAACAATTAATCTCAAACATAATTGTATTATTAGTTTGTTGTATGGAACTGGTTTGCGGGTGGGGGAGGTAGTTAGAATTAGAATGAGAGATATAGATTTTGATAGAAATTTATTAAGAGTGTTTCAAGGCAAAGGTAAAAAAGATAGAATGGCGTTATTACCAAAAAAATTAATTACAATTTTAAAAAAACAAAATGATCTAAAATTACCTGATCATTTTTTGTTTACTAATGGGCGAGGGTGTAGATTGACTGAGACAAGTATACAAAAGATAATTAAACAAGCGAGTGGGCGGGCAAAAATATCTAAAAATGTTTCTCCGCACACACTGCGTCATAGTTTTGCTACTCATTTATTGGAAGCAGGCACGGATATTCGTTATATTCAAGAATTATTAGGACATGCTAATTTAAAGACTACTCAAATTTATACTCAGGTAGCTGTGAATAATTTACAAATTATAGTTTCGCCTTTGGATAACTAAAATGCCATTTGACTTTTCTCATAAAAGTGATAAAATGATGATATAAAAGGAGACGTTTAATATATTTTATATAAATATGAATCAAATACAGTTAAATAAACTTCTTCGTTTGGTACGTAGAACTGGAGATCGTGCTATTATACCTGATCATGAATCCGATGACCTATTTATTATGATGGATTCTAATAGTTATGAAGGTATGATTAGTCATACCAAATCAGTTAGAGGATTGAGTGAGGAAGAAATGATGGAAAAAATTAATAGAGATATTGCATTATGGCGATCACATAATCAAAGTGAAACATTAGATTGGTATGATGGTGGTGATGGAACTTACAATGATTGTGATGATAGTTTTGATAAAGATTATTCCAATTATGATTTTGATGGACGTTTTAATCCGGACTATTGGGATAAAACAACCAAAATGGAAATCGAGACCGAAGAAGACATAATTAATGAAGATGAGGTTCCATTTGATGAATTAGAAAGAGATGGTTTTATTGTAGAAAATGAAGAAACTATTAATGAGGATGTTTCATCAGAGGATGAGCCTTTATATTTTGAACATAATGGTTCTGAATCTGCCGAAGAAGCTACCGTACCAGAATTGGATATTGATGATGAAGATATAGGAGTAGGGAATGTGGAGAGTACACTAAATACAGAAAATATAATAACAGATTCTTCAATTTCTCTAAATAATTTGAATGATACTAATTATGTTAGTAGGTTTGAAGGTACCATTAATAATGCAGAAGTTGGACTAGAAGAATCCTTGAGTGATGTATTAGAAGATACAGATGAAGACGACGATAGTAACCAGTTTTTGGTGGAACCAGGGGTATAATACTTGTCCACACTATGTCCACTTGCATTTATTTTGTTTTCTGCTATAATGTAGCAGTTATCAATAATGCTCCTGTACTAGCATAGGAGGATTTAATTGACTATAAATTTTATACATATATATAATCGGCTGGATACAAAACTGCATTGACCACTCAATTCAGTGCCGAGTAAGTTTATTAATAATATGGCTGAATTCGTCAGAAATAAGCCACACGTTAATGTTGGTACCATTGGTCACGTTGATCATGGCAAAACTACTCTAACAGCTGCTATCCTAAAGGTTTTAATAGCAGCCGGTATGGTCGCTCAAGACAAAAGTGTTGATTCAATTGATGCTGCTCCAGAAGAAAAAGAGCGTGGTATCACTATTTCTACAGCTCATGTAGAATATGAGACAGATGCTCGTCATTATGCTCACGTTGATTGTCCAGGTCATGCTGATTATGTAAAAAATATGATTACTGGTGCCGCTCAAATGGACGGTGCTATTTTGGTTGTATCCGCTGCTGATGGCCCTATGCCTCAGACTCGCGAACATATTCTATTAGCTCGTCAAGTTGGTGTACCTCATATCGTAGTGTTCCTAAACAAAGTTGATCAAGTTTCTGATCCAGAATTGATTGATTTAGTAGAGGAAGAAATTAAAGATCTATTAAATAAGTATGATTTTCCTGGAGATACTACTCCAATTATCCGTGGTTCTGCACTTAAAGCGCTAGAAAATCCTAGCGATGAGACTCATGCTAAACCAATCATGGATTTAATGAATGCTTTAGATACATTTATTCCAGAACCAAAGCGTGATACTGAAAAACCATTTTTGATGCCTATTGAAGATGTATTTAGTATTGAAGGTCGTGGTACAGTAGTTACTGGCCGTATTGACCGTGGTATAGTTAAATTAAATGATGAAGTAGAGATGGTAGGACTTGGCAAAGAAAACGCTAAGACTGTTATAACTGGTATCGAAATGTTTAATAAACAGTTAAAAGAAGGTCAGGCCGGTGATAATGCTGGTATATTGCTTCGTGGTGTTAAGAAAGAAGAAATTGAAAGAGGCGTGGTATTAGCTGCACCTGGTAGTATTAAACCTCATACAGAATTTGAATCAGAAGTTTATGTATTAACCAAAGAAGAAGGCGGACGTCATAAACCTTTTTTTAAAGGCTATAAGCCACAATTCTACATCAGAACTACTGATGTAACTGGTGAAGTTACTTTACCAGAAGGAGTTGAAATGGTTATGCCTGGCGATACTGTAAAATTAACTGTAAAATTGATTACTCCAGTTGCTATGGAAGATAAAATGAATTTTGCTGTTCGTGAAGGTGGTCGTACAGTTGCCTCTGGTGTAGTAACTAAGATTATAAAATAGAATTATCTAGGAGGACATTAATTAATGTCCTCCTTAGTTAATTTATTAAGCATTTATTTATTAAAAATTTGCGATAGTTATATAATAAATATCGTGAATTACCAAAAAACATGCCTACAGAAATTGATAGTACAACTCAAAAGAAAGACGAATTGGCCAACAGAATTCGTGTTAAAATTCGTGCTTATGACAATAAGATTATTGATCAAGCAGCCAAAAACATTATTCAGACAGCCGAGCGTAATGGTGCTACAGTAGTTGGTCCAGTACCACTACCAACTGAAAAAACCAAATATACTGTAAACCGATCTACTTTTGTGAACAAAACTGCCAAAGAACAGTTTGAAATGCGTGTTCATAAACGTTTGATAGATGTTTTGAATCCAACTCCAAAATGCATTGATGCATTGATGAGTTTACAGATTCCTGCTGGAGTTGATATTGAGATAAAAATGTAGAACCACTAATCTTTTTTCACTAATCACACTAATTATCTATTCAAAAAATTATTGGTGGGATTAGTGAAAAAAATTTGTGGTCCACGCTTGACAAATGTTTGTAAGTAGTTTAAACTGATATCAGTTTAAAAGTGGGTTTATTTTAACTGAATAAATAAGATCTCGTATTATATTATATGAGAAAACATTTACTAGGTGAATATAAACAATGGAGATAAGTATTGCAATTGAAATTTAATAACAACCCAAATCATACTGATAAGGGCTAGAAATAATATCTATTCATAATAAAATGAAGAGCTATTATTTCTAGTTTTTATTTTATCGAAAGGAGTGTAATAAATACACTAAATAGAATTAAAGTAAAATAAAAATTATTCACAAAAAATTATAAATTCAGATATTATTATGAAATTTATTCTGGGCAAAAAATTAGCAATGACACAGGTATTCAAAGATGACGGCACTGTTGTTCCTGTTACTAGAGTTCAAGTTGGACCTTGTCAGATTACCCAAATAAAAAAAGGTAAAGTGAATGCTGTGCAGGTTGGTTTTGGTAGTTGTCGCGAAAAAGTTTTAAGTAAATCTGAAAAAGGGCATCTTAAAGGCCTAGATAAAGTAAAGAATTTACAAGATTTTAAAGTAGATGTTAAACAATTTGAAACCATTAACAAAGGTGACTATATTTCGATTGATTCATTTGTTGTTGGTGACAAAGTAGCAGTTACTGGAGTTTCTAAAGGTAAAGGATTTCAAGGTGTAGTAAAGCGTTGGAATTTCAAAGGTGGTCCCGCTAGTCATGGTCATAAAGATCAATTAAGAATGCCAGGTTCTATTGGCGCTACTGGTCCACAAAAAGTATTTAAAGGTACAAAAATGGGTGGAAGAATGGGCGGAGATCAAGTTACGGTTGAGAACTTAGAAATAATTGAAGTTAATGTTAAAGATAATGAACTTTATTTAAAAGGTGCTGTCCCTGGAGCTAGAAATGGATTTTTATCTATAAAAGCTAAGGGTGAACTTAAAACTACAAATGAACAAGTAAACACACAAACAAATAAACCAGTAAACACAGAAACAAGTGAAGAAACTGATGATAAAATTGAAGAAAAAGAAGAAGTGGTTGTAGAAGAAGTTAAAACTACAGAAGTGAAAGAAGAAATTAAAGAAGTAGAAAAAACTAAAGTAGAAGATAAGGCAGAAGACAAACCAGAAATAAAAGAAAAAGAAGAATTAGTAAAAGAAGAAAATAATAATAAGTAGAATAGTTAAATTGTTAAATAGATATTTATTAAAAACTATTTAACTATTAAACTAATAAACTATTTAACTAAAGGTATGAAAACCAAGATCTACAATTTATCTGGAAAAGAAACTGCAGATTTAGAATTATCAGATGATGTTTTTGCTGTAGAAATTAAACCAGCCGTAGTTCATGAAGTTTACACAGTCTTAATGGGCAACAAAAGACAACCATGGGCACATACTAAAGATAGAGGTGATGTAAGAGGTGGTGGAAGAAAACCATGGGCACAAAAAGGGACTGGACGCGCTCGTCACGGTTCTAGCCGTTCTCCTATTTGGAGAGGTGGTGGAGTTACATTTGGTCCACTATCAATTAGAAATTATAGAAAATCAATTAATAAAAAAACTAGACGTGTAGCTCTAAAAATGTGTTTGAGTGACAAAGCTACTGATCAAAAAATATTTGTTATAGAAAACTTTGATTTTCCAGAAATTAAAACAAAACTATTCGTTGATTTTATTGGAAAATTACCAGTTTCTAATGATAAAATTTTATTGGTTACTGATGGTAAAGACGATAAGGTTTTACGTCTATCAAATAATCTAAAGAATACTAATACTGTCAGAGTAGAAGATCTAAGTGTAGTGGAAGTATTAAGTAAACCAAATTTAGTAATAAGTCAGGAAGCTATTAAAAAATTAGAGGAAAGGTTATTAAAATAGTATGGGTTTAATAAACAAAATTTTAAAAAATAAAAAAGAAGAAGATGTAGCTGACGATAAAAGTAAAGGCAGTGTTAAGGATGCAAAAAAATTAGATAAAAAGAAAGATGTAAAAACTAAAAAAGTTAGAAAAACAGTTTTAGGAGAACAAAGTTACTCTGATAAAATTTTATTAAGTCCATTAATTACTGAAAAAGCTGCTAGAGAAGAAAGTATCAATAAATATAGTTTTATAGTAGCGAAAAATGCTAACAAATTTCAGATAAAAAAAGCAGTTGAAGAAATCTACGGAGTAAAGACTGTTAAAATAAGCACAGTTAATGTTGAAGGAAAAAGAATCAAATCTCGTCGTGTGAATGGCAAAAAGAGTGACTATAAAAAAGCGATTGTTACATTGCAAAAAGGCAAGACGATTGATATTCATAAAGGTGTATAATATTGTTATATGGCAGTAAAAAAATACAAACCAACCACACCCGGAAGAAGACACTCAAGTGTCCAAGATTTTAGTGATATCACAAAAAAAGATCCAGAAAAATCATTGTTGGCTCCACTAAAAAGTAAAGCTGGAAGAAATAATCAAGGAAAAATTACCGTTCGTCACAAAGGTGGCGGGGCTAAGAAAAACTATCGTTTAGTTGATTTCAAAAGAATTAGATTTAATGATAAAGCTGAAGTACTAGCTATTGAATATGATCCAAATCGTGGTGCTAGAATTGCTTTGATAGAATATCCAGATAAGAAAAAATCATATATTCTTTGTCCAAAGGGGTTAACAGTTGGTCAGGTTGTTGTATCATCTGATAAAGACATAGAAGCTGAATTAGGAAATCGCATGCCAATGGAATTTATTCCTTCTGGAATGTCAATATACAATATCGAATTAACTGCTGGTAAAGGTGGCCAGATTGTTAGAGGAGCAGGTAATGCAGGTCAATTAATGACTATTGAGGAAAACTATGCTATTGTTAAGCTACCATCAGGAGAAGTAAGAAAAATTAACAAGAAATGTCAGGCTTCAGTTGGTCAAGTTAGTAATGAAGATTATAGATTAGTTCGTTGGGGTAAAGCCGGACGAATGAGATTACGAGGAGTCAGACCAACCGTAAAAGGAAAAAATATGAACCCAGTTGATCATGCTCATGGCGGCGGTGAAGGACATAGTCCAATCGGTCAAAAACGTGGTCCACAAACAATCTATGGAAAAACAGCGATGGGAGTACGAACTAGAAAACCGGGTAAATGGAGTGATAAATTTGTTGTTAAATCAAAGAGAAAATCAAAACGAAGAAAATAATAAAATAACGTATGTCAAGAAGTTTAAAAAAAGGACCTTATTTAGATGAAAAACTAATGAAAAAGGTTACCGCAATGCGAAATAGTGGTGCATCTAAACCCATAAAAACATGGGCTAGAAATTCTACTATTACTCCAGAGATGATTGGTATGACCTTTTTAGTTCATAACGGAAAAGATTTTTTGAATGTTTTTGTAGAAGAGAATATGGTTGGTCATAAGTTGGGAGAATTTTCACCAACTAGAAAGTTTGTTAGTCATGGTGGTAAAATGGCTAAAGAAGTAAAAAAATAATAATACAGATTAAAATTAAGTATGATTGAAGTAAAAGCAAAATTAAGCAACTTAAGGATCAGTCCTAGAAAGGTTAGACTGGTAGTTGATTTAGTGCGTGGTAAGAAAGCCTCAAAAGCAGTAGAAATTTTGACTTTATTAAACAAGAAATCATCTGAATCAATTAGAAAACTAATTGAATCTGCTATTGCTAATGCTAAAAATAATTTTAATTTAGATGTTAAAACATTAAGAGTTCATAGAATATCAGTTGATGAGGGTGCTACTCTAAAGAGATGGATGCCAAGAGCTAGAGGTAAAGCAACTACTATCAGAAAAAGAACAACTCATGTTAATGTAATATTAGTTGGCACTGAAGATAGTAAATCTACCAAGAAAAAAGAAAAAAAGAAAGAAACTAAAAAAGACGAAAAAGACGCAAAAGAAGTAAAAAAAGATGACAACAAAGAAGTTCACCCTGTTAAATCCGGCAAAGATGGATCTGTCAAAGACAGAATTTAACGGGGCAAAAAAAGAAGTTATTAAATCAAATAAATAAGTTTTCAAATAAATCAATAAAGTATGGGACATAAAGTACACCCAACAATTTACAGAATACCGAACTTGTATTCATGGAATTCAAAATGGTTTGCCAGAAAAGGACAAATACCACTATTTTTAGAACAAGATCAAAAAATTAAAGATTATTTATTTAAAAAATTAAAAGAAGCTGCAATTGATGCTATTGGCATAGAAAGAAATGCCAAAAACATGAAAGTAACTATACTTTCTGGAAAACCTGGTGTTATTATTGGCAGAGGTGGTAAAGGATTGGAAGATCACAGAAAATTTATCGAAAGACAAATATTACAATTTAAATTGAAGGTAGATATTAATGTTCAGGAAGTACATCAACCAGCCTTATCAGCCCAGATTATGGCTCAATCAGTAGCTACCGAAATTGAACGTCGTATTCCTTTTAGACGAGTTATGAAGCAAACAGTAGAAAAAATTATGACTGTTGGAGCTAAAGGAGTTAAAATTAGTTTATCAGGTAGATTAAATGGAGTAGAGATTGCTCGTAATGAAAAAATTAATGCTGGAAAAATGTCGCTAATTACTGTTAGAAGTGATGTTGATTATGCATTGGTAGAAGCCCAGACTATTTATGGAAAGATTGGAGTAAAGATGTGGATCTACAAGGGAGAAGCATTTGGCCGAAGAGATAAATTTGCCAAAAAAGAAGATAAAAAAGACGGACAAAAAAATAATAAAAAATAAATATACGAGATTATAAATTCGTAAATAATATATGTTGTTACCAAAGAAAGTCTTACATAGAAAATGGCACAAAGGAAGAAGAAGAAATAAAGGTGTTGCTACCCGAATAAACACTGTGGCTTTTGGTACTTACGGAATGAAATCATTAGGTCATTGTTGGATTACTAGCAGACAGATTGAATCAGCCAGAAAAGTTTTGACTAGATATGTCAGAAAAGTAGGAAAAATTTGGATCCGTGTATTTCCAGATAAGCCAGTTACAAAAAAAGGTAATGAAATTCCCATGGGTGGAGGAAAAGGTGCTCCAGATCATTTTGTAGCTATTGTAAAACCCGGTACTGTATTATTTGAAATGGAAGGTGTAACCGAAGAACAAGCTCAGGAAGCTATTAAATTAGCTGGTTATAAGTTTTCTATGAAAACAAAATTTGTAAAAAAGAATTAATTTAGAATAGGTTTTATATATGAAATGGATAGACTTAAAAAATAAGAATACTAATGAGTTAAAAGAAATGCTAGCAGAGATGCGAGGAGAACTTCATAATCTACGATTTCAAGCTAAAGCACAACAGCTAAAACAAGTCCACAAAATTAGTGAAACCAAAACAACAGTATCTAAAATTAAAGTTTTATTAAAACAAAGAGAAGAAGAAACTAAAGAAGTTAAATAATAATATGGAAACTAAAGTAAACAATAAAGTTACTAAGAAAACATTTACCGGAGTAGTGTTGACAGCCGGAATGAATAAAACTATAAATGTTTTGGTTGTTTCACGAAAACTACATCCTAAATATAAGAAATTTTTTAAGACTAGTAAAAAATACCATGTACATGATGAAAAGGAAGTAGCTAAAGTAGGTGATAAAGTACGTTTTATAGAATGTCGTCCATTATCAAAGACAAAAAGATGGAGATTGTTAGAAGTAATTAAATAAACCTTTTTATAATTTAGAAGTTGAATATGATTCAGGAAAATAGCATGTTAAAAGTAGCAGATAACTCCGGCGCAAAGAGAATAATGTGTATTCGTGTTTTGGGTGGATACAAAAAACGTTACGCTAGACTTGGAGATATCATTACTTGTGCAGTTAAGGAAGCAGCTCCTAGAGGATTAGTTAAAAAAGGTGAAGTAATCCATGCTGTTGTTGTTAGACAAAGAAAAGAAATGAGAAGAAAAAATGGAATTTATATTAGATTTGATGAAAATGCAGCAGTGGTGATTGATCGTAAAACAAAGGAGCCAAAAGGAACTCGTATATTTGGACCTATCGCTAGAGAATTAAGAGTTAAAGGCTATAAAAAGATAATTTCATTAGCCCCAGAAGTACTTTAGAAGTAATAAGAAATAAGCAGATTAAGCAATAAGCAAAATATGAAAATTAAGACAGGCGACAAAGTAGAAATCATTTTAGGAAAAGACCGCGGTAAAAGCGGTAAGGTTATTCAGATTTTCTTAAAAGATGATAAGATAGTAGTTGAAGGTTTAAATAAGATCAAAAAACACATGCGTTCTGGTAAACGTGGAGAAAAAGGACAAATTATTGAACTGTCTGCTCCAATTGGAGTAAGCAATGTGATGCTCCTTTGCCCTAAATGTTCCAAAAAAGCCAGAGTAGGTTATAAGATTGATGGTGAAAAAAAACAACGCATTTGTAAAAAGTGTAACGAAGTAATTGAATAAAGAACTATTTTATCAGTTTAAAACTGCAATATGGAAAATAATCTATACAAAAAATATAAAACAGAATTAGCCCCAAAATTAAAAGAAGAATTGGGATTAAAAAATGTAATGCAAGTACCAAAAATAACAAAGGTAGTTATTAATGTCGGAGTAGGTAAGCATGTTAAAGAAGCTAATTTTATAGATAACGTAGAAAAAACTTTACGCGATATTACTGGTCAACAACCTGTTAAGACAAAAGCTAAAAAAGCTATTTCTAACTTTAAGACTAGAGCTGGTATGGTAGTAGGTGTGGCAGTAACATTACGCGGAAAAAGAATGTATGATTTTTTAGAAAAACTATTGTCAGTAACATTGCCTCGTGTAAAAGATTTTAGAGGAATTAATGGTAATGCATTTGATAAAAAAGGTAATTACAATCTAGGTTTTAAAGAAAACTTATCGTTTCCAGAAATTAAAGCCGATGAAAATGAAAGAGTGCATGGCTTAGAAATAACAGTTTGTACTACTGCTGACAATAAAGAGACTGGAAAAAAGCTACTAATCGCCATGGGATTTCCGTTCAAACCTGAAACTAAAAAATAATTACTACTAATTACGAATATAAATAAATATGGCTACTAAAGCAAAGATATCAAAATCAAGAGATAAAAAACCAAAGTTTTCTACTAGAATAGTTAGACGTTGTTGGAGCTGTGGAAGACCTAGATTTATACTTAGTAAATTTGGTTTGTGTCGTATTTGTTTTAGAGAAAAGGCTAATGCAGGTGAATTACCTGGCGTTAGAAAATCAAGTTGGTAATTAATTAATAATTTTTTAAAGAAAAATAATTGTATCAAAATATTATGATGACTGATCCAATCGCAGACATGTTAACGAGAATTAGAAATGCCTCTATGATTAATAAACCAGAGGTGTGTTTACCATTCTCAAAAATTAAACTTAATATCGCTAACCTTTTAGTCGATTTTGGATATTTAGTTTCTGTTGAGGAGAAAAAAGACAGACATCCTTATCTTTTGTTAAAATTAAAGTTTGATAATAAACAGCCAGCTATTACTAGTATCAAAAGAATTAGTAAACCAGGCCGTAGAACTTATATCAAGAGTAATGAAATAAAAGATGTGTTAAATGGATTTGGTTTATCAATAGTATCAACACCAAAAGGATTAATGACTGGAGATCAGGCTAGAAAAAATAAACTTGGTGGTGAATTAATCTGTGAAATCTATTAAATCTTTTGAAAGTAAAAAATTTAGATTTTGATAAAATATTATATATGTCTAGAGTAGGAAAAATAATTAGAGAAATTCCACAGGGTGTTACTGTTAATGTCAGCGACGGTATTTTAATAGTTAAAGGACCAAAAGGTGAGCTAAAACAGACTTTACATCCAGTTATTTCTATTAATGTTGAGGATAATAAAGTAAATGTTACCATCTTAGATGAAACAGATAAGATTCAAACATCTTTATGGGGTACGTTTTCTTCTATCTTGGGCAATATGATTCAGGGCGTGGTTGAAGGATTTAAAAAACAATTAGAAATTAATGGTGTAGGTTATAAAGTAGCTATGCAAGGAAAAGATTTGAATATTGAAGTTGGATATTCTCATCCAGTACTTTTCAAAGCCCCAGAAGGTATCATTTTTACTGTAGAAAAGAATTTAATTACTATCGAAGGTATAGACAAACAAAGAGTAGGTGAAACAGCCGCAAATATTCGAAAGATCAGAAAACCAGAACCATACAAAGGTAAAGGCATTAAATATATCGATGAAATAATTAGAAGAAAAGCAGGTAAGACAGCTAGTAAAGGAGAATAATCAAATTTATAAAAATAGTTAAATAATATGAAAAGATTGTTTAGAAAAACTAGAAATAGTCTAAGAAAGATTAGACATCTAAGAGTTAGAGCTAAAATAAATGGCACAGCTACCAAGCCACGTTTGTCTATTTTTAGAAGTAATAGATCTATCAATGTTCAACTTATTGATGATGAAAATAGTAAAACATTATTTTCTGTTAATGCTAGTAAAGTGAAAGATGGAGATGTAGGCGAAAGAAAAGGAAAAGTAGCCAAAGCATATTTAGTTGGTCAGGCTATAGCTCAACAAGCCAAAGAAAAGAATATTACCACAGTAGTTTTTGATAGAGGTGGTTATAAATATCAAGGTAGAGTAAGTGCTGTTGCTGACGGAGCTCGGGATGGAGGATTAATTTTTTAAAAAATAACCAAAAAGTAAAATTTTTATGCCTAAACCAAATCGTGGAAAATATAGAAAAAAAGAGAAACCAGAGTTTGATCAACAGATTTTGGATTTAGCTAGAGTGACTAGAGTTACCAAAGGTGGCAAACATCTAAGTTTTCGTGTTTGTGTAGTTTTGGGCAATCGTAAGGGTAAGGTTGGGTTTGGTGTTGCCAAAGGAAAAGATGTACAAATTGCAGTAGAAAAAGCTGTTAGACAGGCAAAAAAGAACATGATAGTTTTTGATACTACTAACGATACTATACCTCATCAAATTACCTATAAATTTAAAGCTGCCACTGTATTTCTTAAACCAGCTCCTAAAGGAAGTGGTATCAAAGCCGGTGGTCCAGTGCGAGCTTTGTTAGAATTAGTTGGTATTCCTAATGTATCTGCTAAAATCATGGGTAAAACCAAAAACAAAATTAGTACAGTAAAAGCTGTTTTTGAAGCATTACAAATGTTCAAAACAGAGAGTAATACAGAAAAACAGACAGATACTCCAATTGATAAACAAGATGATAAAAAAATTGATGAAAATAAAAAAGTAAATATCGTCAAGAAATAGAAAATAAATAATAATATGACTTTATCTTTGAACACAATTAAACCTTCAAAAGGATCAAAAAAAACCAGCAAACGTAAAGGACGCGGAAATTCATCTGGAGCTGGAAATTTTTCTGGTCGTGGTATGAAAGGTCAACGTTCACGTAGTGGTGGTAAAGGTGGTGGAAAACAAAGAGGTTTTAAAGCTATCTTACAATCAACTCCAAAGTTACGTGGGTTTAATTCTGATAATACCAAACCAACAGAAGTTCGTGTGTCTGATTTAGAAAAGAAATATAATGATGGTGATACAGTTAACTTAGTAACTTTGCTAGAAAAAGGTTTGGTAAGTAAAAATATTAAACAAGCAAAAATAATCTTAAAAGGGGAATTAAAAAAGAAACTTACTATAGATAGTATTAAATGTACTAAAGGAGCTGAAGAAATGATTAAAAAAGCAGGAGGAGAAATTAAATAAAGGCTTACTAAGCTTGCTAGGCCGACAAGGCCGACAATGCTTTATAAGTTTTAAGTAATCAAGCCTTGCAAGCCTTTTAAGCCTTGCAAGCCTTTAAATAAATGTTCGATAAATTACTACAAGCTTAGAGAATAAAAAGCATACGAAATAAAATTTTGTATGTTTTGGCTATGCTAGTTATTTTTCGTTTAGTTGGCCATATCCCAATTCCAGGAGTTAATTTGGAGAACCTAAGAAGTTTCTTATCAGGAAATCAAATTTTGGGCTTAATGAATGTATTTAGTGGTGGAACAATGCAGAATTTTTCTATTGTTATGCTTGGAGTTGCTCCTTATATCACATCTTCAATTATATTTCAGTTGTTAACGATGATTATACCAAAATTAGAAGAAATTCAAAAAGAAGGCGAAAGTGGTCAACAAAGAATTAATATGTATACTCGTTTGTTAGCTGTGCCACTCGCATTTATTCAAGCGTTTGCTATGATTCGTTTATTAAATAGTAATCAAGCTGCACCAATTTTGACTGATGTAACTGCTTGGAAGTTAGTAATGATTATGACTACTATTTCTGCTGGAACGATATTTTTAATGTGGATTGGAGAATTAATTTCAGAGAAGAAAATTGGTAATGGTATTTCACTACTTATATTTGCAGGAATTATTGCTAGTTTACCAGGAGTAATTAGAAATGCTATTATTAACTATAATCCTTCAGATTTTTATACTTTTGTGTTATTCATTATAATTGCAGTAGTAACAGGAGTCAGTGTAGTATTTATAACCGAGGGGCAACGGAATATTCCAGTTAATTATGCTAAGCAAGTTAGAGGTAATAAATCATTTGGTGGTTCAACTTCTCATTTGCCAATCAGAGTTAATATGGCTGGAGTTATCCCTATTATCTTTGCAATTTCACTAGTTTTATTTCCATCAATGATAGCCCAGTTTTTTGTAGGTGCTAAAAGTGTTTGGTTAGCTAAAATGGCTATTGGTACAATTGCATTATTTCAAAATCAAATCTTTTATGGAGTATTTTACTTCCTAATGGTATTTGGGTTTACTTATTTTTATACCGCTGTTATATTTAATCCTCAAAAGATTGCAGAAAATTTACAAAAACAAGGCGGTTTCATTCCAGGTATCAGACCAGGCAAAGAAACTGAAAATTATTTACAAAAAACCATGAATAGAATTAATCTTAGCGGAGCTAGTTTCTTGGGATTGATTGCTATATTACCTTTATTATTACAAGCCGTTATGGGTACACAGAACTTAGCAATTGGTGGTACTTCTCTTTTAATCGTAGTGGCCGTAGCTATTGAAATTGCCAAACAGATTGATAGTCAGATAACTATGCATGCGTACGACTCGATTTAATTAATAATTAATAGTGAAAAGTGAATAGTTGTGATTGGCCAATTTGCAATTAAAATAAATTATAAAAAAATACTCAGAAAATTGTCTGGGTATTTTTATTTTAACGTCCCCTGAAGAATGTATACTCAGCACAACATTGAGTAATATTATGTTGAATACGGTGGGCTTCAGGGGGCGCCGCCTCGCCCTTACTTTTTGGAGTCTCTACCGGCCATGAATCCAAAAACAAAAACTCCAAAAAGGATAATTGCTATAATAATAAAGTCCATTTTTTCTCTCCTTTGTTGCCATTTTGTATGGTACAACAGAGTAATATATCACAATATTAACGAGTTGTCAAGGCCTATACTTCATGATATACTAATGTAACTAAGATAAGGTAATAGATGAATATATATGTCGTGGTTTAGTTCTAATAAATATCCTCATGACGATAAGCAAATAACCACCGATCAAGTTAAGAAATTAACCAGTTCGGTTAATTTGCAGACTTTAAGTTTTACTGAGAGTGTAATAATTACCGATGCTATTATTGAGAAACGTGGCTCAGACGGTGATATTTCTTTGTATCAGGTTTATGAAGTATTAAATCAACTAAAAAATGAAGGTAAGATAAGTAAGTATGATCGTGATGGCATAATGAAACGATTTAAAGAATATTTTGAAGAGTAAACTATATGAAAAAAGTAATAATTTTAATAGGTGGCCCTGGTAGTGGCAAAGGAACCCAAGCAAAAAAAATTGCTAGTAAATATAATTACGGGCACATTTCTACAGGCGATTTGTTGCGAGCGTTAGATAGTGACCCAGATGGAGATAAAACCGAAAAACAAGCTTTAACAGATATGAAGAATGGTAAACTGGTGGCCGACTGGTTAATTTATCGTTTAGCTTTTCGTGAAATTAATAAATATTTAGATAATAATCAAGGAGTGGTACTAGATGGCGCAATTAGAAATGTAGAGCAAGCCCAAAAATATCAGGAATATTTTCAGGATAAAAATGTTGTGAATGAAGTATTAGCCATTGAAATAGTTTTGTCTGACGAAGAGTTCTTTAATCGTTTAACTAAACGCCGAGTTTGTAATGATTGTAAAGAAATTATTCCATATCTAAAATCAACCCAAGATCTAAAAGTATGTCCAAAGTGTAATGGAGAATTAGTGGTTAGAAAAGATGACAGTGAAGAAATTATCAGACAAAGGATTATTGATCAAGGCAATGCTTCTCTAAAACCAATTTTAGATTATTATGCCGATTTAAATGTATTGAAGAAAATCGATGGTAGTATGAGCATAGAAGATGTGGAGAAGAAGATAGAGATGATATTAGGTTAACTCGTAGTTGTTATTTTTTGGAACTTTTAATTTATTATTTAGAATTTAGATTTTTTATGTTCATAAAAGACCAAGAAGCAATAACCCAAATTAAAAAAGGGGGCATAATATTGGGCTCTATTTTAAAACAACTAGCTGATATGAGTAAGCCAGGAGTTTCTTTGTTTGCGATAGATAAAATGGCAGAAAAATTAATTCTAAAGGCTGGAGGTAGACCAGCTTTTAAGGGTTATAGAAGTGGTCCTAGCGATTCTCCTTTTCCATCTACTATTTGTGCTTCAATTAATCAAGAATTAGTTCATGCTTCAGGTAAGCGTAAATTAAAATTAAAAGATGGCGATATTTTTAGTATTGATATTGGTATGGAATATCCATATAAGAAAAATTATCGTGGTTATTATACCGATACAGCTATTACTGTGGCAGTTGGAGACATTCCTGAAGAAGTAAAGGAATTAATGAGAGTAACTTATGGTGCTTTGAGAGCTGGAATAAAATCAGCTAAACCGGGCAACAGTGTGGCTGATATTGGCAAGGCAATAGAGAACTATACTAAAGAGCAGGGTAAATACGGTATAATTAGAGATTTGGTTGGCCATGGTGTTGGTTATGAAGTCCATGAAGAGCCGAGGATCCCGAACTATTACGATAAATCATTAAACAATTGGATTTTAAAACCTGGTATGGTAATTGCGATTGAACCAATGGTTTCATTGGGAACATATAAGATAAAAACTGGAGACGATGGCTGGGCGATTGAAACAAACGATGGATCATTATGCGCTCATTTTGAGCACACGATTATCATTACAAAAGATAATCCTATTATTACTACCAAAAGAAGTGATGAAAAATAAATATAACAAATTATATTATAAAAATCATAAATCAAAAATTCTAAATATCAAATTTAAAATTTTAAATACTATGATTTTTTGGAGCTTAGAATTTATTATTTAGTATTTTTATGAATATATTATCAATAGACTATGGAACTAAACGTCTTGGTCTAGCCAAGTGGAATTCGGACGTAGACGTAATACTTCCATTTGGAGTTGCTAAAAATATTGATGAAATTGTCGATTTAGTTAATAAAGAAAATTTTGATAAAATAGTAGTCGGGATGCCTTATAGTTCTCAAGATAAAAATGCTTCAAGTACTAATATGGATAGGGTAAATAATTTTATATCTAAACTTAAAGAAATGACTGGCAAAGCGATTGATATTTTTGATGAACGTTTTAGTTCACAGCAAGCTGATAGGATGGGTGGGCAAGCAAGTAGAGATGAAAAATCAGCTATGATTATTCTACAAAGCTATCTTGATAGTCAAAGATAAAACAGAAAGTTTTAAAGTTTAATTAAATATTAGACTCTGTAACTTTATATTTTATAACTACGCCTATGTTATACTTAAGCAACACAATAAATTCTCCTATTTACGATCAAACTGATAGCAAGGTTGGTAAAGTTTTGGATGTCGCCATCGAAAATATAACTGGTCAAAAATATCCAGCAGTAGCCGGGATTATAGTCAAGCCCAAAAAAGAAAAAGAAAAAAAGTTTATTAAAATTAAAGATGTTGAGTCGTTCATTAAACAATCACTAACTATCAAAAAACATATTGATGAAGTATTGTTTGATTTGCCACATGCTGAGGATGTAATTTTATTAAAAAGAGATGTATTGGATAAACAAATTGTTGATTTAGAAGGAATCAGAGTAGTACGAGTAAATGATTTACAATTAGGCTATATTAAGAATATTATGTCACTAGTAGCTATAGATATCGGCCAGGCTGGATTACTGCGTCGTTTAGGTTTATCATCAAAAATTGGCAAAACAGAATTAATGGATTGGGAGGATGTTCGTTTATTAGGTGATAAATTACAACTTTCTACTAGTGCTAAAGATATTAATAAACTTCATCCAGCTGATGTAGCAAATTTAATTGAAAAAATGAATTTGAATCAAGGAAGTCAATTATTGGAGAGCATGGATGAACATACAGCTGCGAGAGTTTTGGAAGAAATTGAACCAGAAATACAAAAAATACTTGTTAGTAAATTAGGACCGGAACGTGCTGCTGGGGTTATGCAAAAAATGTCAGTTGATGAATTAGTGGATTTGATTCAGTTATTACCAGCCAGAGAGTCCAAGGAATTTATGAATGAATTGCCACCAGATACTAAGAAACAACATATAACAAAGATATTGGAATATAATGAAAATACTGCCGGTGGTTTAATGACCACTGAATACTTGACTGCTTATCCAGAAGATACAGTAAAACAGGTGATAGAAACTGTTCGTCGTATTAGTCACATGCATAGTTCAATATATTTTGTATATATTATTGATCGCAGTGATAAATTTTTGGGAGTTGTGTCACTTCGAAGTTTAATGTTGGATGATGGTACAGCAATTATGCAAAATTTAATGAAAAAAGGTAAAAAAATACCAGTAGTGAAAGTAGATGATGAACTATTAGAAATAGCTACTTTAATTACTAAATATAATCTTTATTCTGTTGCTGTATTAAATGATAAAGAACAGCTTTTGGGAGTAGTGACAGTAGATGATATTATGAGACATTTTGTGCCTCATGCATAAAAAATTAAGATTGCACATTTTTGGTTTATAATTAACAACTAATAAATCACCAAAATAAAAAAGACGGGTAACCCGTCTTTTTTAATATCTTATTACTTATAACTTATTACTTACTTTGCTTATTACTTAATCTGCTTTTATACCATTTCTACATTAGACACTTTATCACCAGTTGCTTTGAATCTCATTAATTTGACTCCCTGAGTAGTTCTTCCAGAAGTATTTACAGATTTGTAAGGCAATCTAATAACCTGTCCTTTATTAGACATAATTATTAAATCTCTATCTTTAGATTCTACTTTATCGGCTACTCTAGCATGAACTAAATCTCCGGTTTTGGTAGATATTTTTGTACTTTTTATACCACTACCACCACGTCCTTGGACTCTGTATTGATTTAGAGCTGTTCTTTTACCTAATCCATTTTCTGAAATGGTAAATAATTCTAACGATGCGTTACTTGGATCAATTACATCCATACAAATTACTTGATCATTTTCTTTTAGACGGATACCACGAACACCACTAGCTGCTCTGCCCATTGCTCTAATATTTTTTTCTTTGAATCTAATGGCTGCTCCCTTTTGAGTAGCAATAATAATATCGTTTTTTCCACCTGATGGTTTTACCCACTCTAAATTATCTTCACCCTTAAGTTTAATAGCAATTAATCCACTTTTTCTTACATTAACAAAGTCTTCAATTTTGGTTTTTTTGCTTAATCCTTTTTGAGTTACCATTACCAAAAACTTTGAACTAGCCATGTCACTCATAGAAAGCATAGCAGTTACTTTTTCATTTGGAGCTAATTGTAAGAAGTTAACCAGAGCATTACCTTTGGCAGTTCGACTGCCAACTGGAATATCATAGGCAATCATTTTAAATACTCGTCCCCGAGTAGTGAAGAACATTATTTCGTCATGGGTATTGGTAGCCTGTAAAATTTCTATACTGTCCTCTTCCTTGGTAGTTAGACCAATCACGCCTTTACCACCACGAGACTGCTGTTTAAATGTGTCTGGAGGCAATCTCTTAATATAGCCATCTTTGGTAATCATTATGATAGTTGGTTCATTAGGCACTAAGTCTTCCATTTTAAAATCTTTGACACCCCGGGCAATAATTTGAGTTCTTCTTGGCTCGCCATATTTGTCTTTAATTTCGCCAATTTCTGTTTTGATTATATTTAACATTTTTGTTTTGCTGGCTAATATAGATTCTAATTCTTTTATTAAAGCCATTTTTTCTTTTAATTCATCTTCAATTTTTGTGCGTTCCAGGTTGGCTAATTGTTGAAGTTTCATTTCCAAAATAGCCACTGTTTGCTTATCAGTAAATTTAAACTTTTTCATTAAATTAATTTTGGCTTCTTCCTTATCTTTTGATTTTCTAATGGTAGCTATTACCAAATCAATTTTATCCAAAGCTTTTTTTAGGCCTTCCAAAATATGAGCCCTATCTGTAGTTTTGGTTAAATCAAATTGAGTACGACGTTTAACAATTTCTTGTCTGTGTTTTACAAATTCTTCCAAAATTAATTTTAAATTTAACACATGAGGTTGCATTCCACCATCAGTAAGCGCTAACATGTTATAATGGAAGGCAGTCTGTAAATCAGTTAACTTATATAATCTGTTTAAAACTTTTTTTGGATAAGAATCCTTTTTTAATTCCACCACAATCCTTACTCCCTTCCTGTTTGATTCATCGCGTAAATCTCTAATTCCTTCAATCTTTTTTTCGTGGACTAATCCAGCTATTTTGGCAATTAAATTAGATTTATTTACCATGTATGGTATTTCAGTTACTACAATTCTAAACTTACCACTTTTAGTTTCTTGAATATCAGTTTTGGCACGAACAACCACGCCACCACGACCGGTAGCAAAAGCAGTTAGCATGTCTTTTTTGTTGTAAGTAATACCGCCAGTAGGGAAATCAGGTCCTTGAATAATTTCTGCTAAATTTTCTATGGTTATATTTGGTTTTTTTATTAATTCAGTTATACCATCACAAATTTCTACTAGATTATGAGGTGGAATTGAGGTGGCCATTCCAACAGCAATACCAGTAGTTCCGTTTAGCAATAGATTAGGTAGCTTAGCTGGTAAAACAGATGGTTCATTGTGTGATCCATCATAGTTAGGACGAAAGTCAACCGTATCTTTTTCTATATCAAATAATAGTTCTTCAGCGGCAGCTCTTAATTTAGCTTCGGTATATCTCATGGCAGCGGCGTTATCACCATCCATTGAACCAAAGTTTCCTTGACCGTGGACAAGTTGTTGACGCATAGAAAAATCCTGAGCCATTCTAACCATAGAGTCATAAATAGCGGCATCACCATGAGGATGATACTTAGCCATTACTTCACCAACTACATGAGCAGATTTACGGAATTTAGCGTTATGACGTAAGCCAATATTCCACATAGCATAAAGAATACGGCGATGCACTGGCTTTAGACCATCGCGTACATCTGGCAAGGCACGTGAAACAATAACACTCATCGCGTACTCTAAATAAGATTTTTCCATTTCTTCTACTATTGGGGCGTCGGTAATTTCTCCCATTTTAATAACACCTAATTTTTCTTGTTTTGGCATAGTATATATTTATTCTGTTGATGTATTATTTATTGTACTAGTATTAGTTTTCATTTTATCAATTAATTTGTTGATACCGTTTTGTATTTCGGCGGTGCTTGTGACCGTGCTAGTTGCTTCGTTGGTAGTTGAGGTATTTATAACAGTATTTGCTAGATTATTAATTTTATCTTTTATAGTATCTACGCTAGAGGTTGCAACAGATTGAAATGTATCTTGCCAGATATCTTTGGTATTATTCCATAGGCTTGCTTGAGTTTGGGATTTGGTATTTATATCATTTATGGTAGTTATCAATCCATATCCCCAAACTATGGCTATGGCAATTGTAAAAAAAATAACCCCACTCCACATCAATCTTTTTGCTTTTGGATTTTCTTGTCTTATTTCTAGTTTTGGTTTATCTTTTATTTTTGCCATAGATTATAAATTAACTATAAACCAAATTTATAAGGATTCTACTATTCTTTACTGATAACAAATAATTGCATTTCTTCTTGTGGTAAGTCTTTTTTCTTAATAATAACTTTATTGGATTCAGCTTCAGGCTTGAGACCCATTTCAGAAATAAAGACACTAATTGGTTTAGCTGTTGGATCGGTATCACATTTATGAGACAGAGGAATAATAATTCTAGGTTCGAGATCAGTAACCAATTTAACCGCATCTTTAATTGATAAATATTTTTCATCACCAACTGGTAAAAATAAAATATCCGGACTCATAATTTGTTCCATTACTTTACTACCTATTTCTTTTTTTATATTGCCTAGATGTACAATAGTCATGCCTTCAGAAATGATTTTAAAAATCTTGTTATCTGGGTCTTGGTCGGGGATAGAATAGATTACTATATTATTTAATTCAAATTCACCCAAGGTATTAATTACAAACGGATCTTGTGATAAAGTCACAGAATTTTTGTCTCCAGAGGAAAACAAAGCAATATCCAAAGCAAAGCTTCGAGGGAAGTTTCCTTTTTGGGGTTTGTAGCCATTTATTAATATTTTTGTATCTTTATCTAGATTTTTTGTTTGGATTTTTACGCAGGTTTGTCCTAGCCAGTTGATATGCATAGATTAGAGTTTATTGGTTAATTTGTTTATTGGTTAATTAAATAATTACTTTAAATTACGAAACTGTCATTTCGAGCGTAGTGATACGGAGTCGAGAAATCTCTTAGTTCAAAAATGCATTATGACGAAGGGATCTCTCCACTTCGCTATCGCTCCGGTCGAGATGACAAACGTAGTTTTGTAATTTAAAGTAAACTAATAAGTCAATTAACTATCATATTTTACCATATTTTTAATCTTCTGACAAGCATCTTTTGGAACTAAAAAACAGGGCTTAATCACCCTGTTTTTTAGATATTTTATTCTAATTTGAAGGTTTTTAACATTGTTTGGAGATCATCATATACTTGTTTGTATGATACCAAGTCATAAGGCATAGCTCTAAAATTATACACTTTATCTGTTGTGAAATACATATATTCTATGAATTTTCCCATTGTGCCAGTATCAGTAATTATTTTGAAAAATTTGCTACCCTCTAAAGTTTCCCAACTGCTTATTGGACTAATATTAGGATTTATACCAGTAGCATTTTTAATGTACATGGTTAAGTATTTTTCTTGAGTTATACTAGCGCCAGAATTGTCCACCATTTTGTGTATTTCAAAACTGATTGTTGGCCAATACAATGGACCTCCTCTTGGCCCGGTAATAATAATTGGATAAACAGTTCCTTCTTTTAAAAATAAGACAGATAATAATTTAGATTTATCGTTTGCTTGGTCAATTGATTCAATATGTTGATCCAAATTATTGTCTTGATAATAAAATTTGACCTTGTTGGTACTATCTTGGAAAAGTTTTGTCCCAGTAGCCGTAATGGTTGGTGTGGTGACGTTGGTAGTCGAAGTCGTATTTAGGATATTGGTTGTATTTACTTTAGCCACTTGGTTTAGATTTTTATTTAGAGTATTAATAACATTATTCATCTGAACCATTTTATTCCGTAAAGTCTTAGTCTTATTCATTTGTAAATAATACATTAAACCACTGACCGCTATAGCTGTAATAATAATAGTAATTAGTATTAACCAAGTAGCATGAGCAGACTTTAGTTGAGCATCATTTTCCATATTTTTAGATATTAGAGGCTTGTATTATTGTTTAAAAATACCATAAATCGCGTAAAAAGTAAAATTTTGTTATAATTAATACATTTATATTAAGGTATAAGCATCTATGAAATATTGGTATTATAATAAATTGTCTATTCAACAACCCCTGACTTATCCGGCTAGGATTTTTGTTTGGTTTTTAGTAGATGTTTTAGGATTTATTGCTTTTCCATTTATTTGGTTAGCTGTTTATGGTAGTAGGCAGTCAATAAATGGTTTTGATAGAGCTGATATAGTTACTTATTATATTATTATGGCTTTTATTAATATTATTTTTACCTCTCACATTGCACGACGTGTAAGGCACGATATTATCTCTGGAGATCTAAACAATATTTTGGTTAAACCTATCAGCTACTACGCGACTCGTTTTTTGTATGAATTAGGTTATCGTATCATTACAATTTTTATCGGTGTTTTTTTAGCATTATTTATTTATATATTTTTAAATGACTATATTGCTTATCCCGCCAGTCTATTAATGTTTGGCTTGTTTTTACTATCTTGTATTTTTAGTCTATTTATATCTCATTTAATGCAGACTATCATTGGCTTTTGTGCGTTTTGGTTAGGAGATATTAACGCTCCACAATCATTAAGACAAATAGCCGAAAAGATTTTTAGTGGACAGATTGCTCCCTTAATATTTTTTCCGATTGCTCTGCAAAATGTCGCAGAATGGCTTCCGTTTAAATATATGTTTTATTTTCCTTATCAAATTTATTCTGGCAAGATTGCCATGGGTGGTGTGGTCAACGGTTTTGTAATAATTTTATTTTGGATTTTTGTTTTAACAATGATAAACGTATTAATGTGGAAAAAAGGAGTTAAATCTTATTCTGGTGCAGGTATATAATATGATTAAAAAGTTAAAAAAATATTTAGGAGTTTATAGGATTATCATTAATAATGGTTTTTCTTATGTTACTCAATATCGGAGTGATAATTGGATTAATTTCATTATTCATATTGGATATTTGTGGGTCTTATTAATTGTAATCCAGATTATATTTGGTCAAACTGATTCGTTGTTGGGTTGGAACAAGCAAGAAATGTATTTATTAACAATTTTTTGGACAATAGTGGACAATATTTATATAGTTTTTTTTGCAAATAGTGTTAGTCTTATCCCCGATAGAGTAGTAGAAGGGCAATTAGATGTTTTAATTACTAAACCTATCAATAGTTTATTTATAGTAAGTACTACATTATTTTCTGTTAGAGCCCTATATCGCTTGGCAATAAATTTTGTCTTATTAGGCTGGCTATTTTTCACTTATGATTTTGGATTTTATTGGTTACATGTAATTATATTTCCAATATTAGTATTTTTTGGAGTTATGATTGAATATTCTATTTATTTAATCGCCAATACTTTTAGTTTTTGGTTAAATAGAATTGATAATATTAATTCAGCTATAGACTTTATGAGAGGGATCGCTCGTTTTCCATTAGATATATTTGGAAAATATTTAAAATTAATATTTTTTATTTTTTTACCAATAGCATTTATGGCTTATATTCCAGTCGGAGGACTAGTTGGTAAATTTATGTGGTATCATATATTATTATCGTTTTTATTTATTCTTATATTCTTTTTGTTGGCAGTTTCTTTTTGGAATTACGCAATAAAAAGATATAGTAGCGCTTCGTCTTAAAATAATAACCTTATGTCAATTATTAATGTAAAAAATTTATCAAAAACTTACGATTATTATAAAAAGAATCCAGGACTATGGAATTCGGTTAAAGGATTATTTTATCGAGAGAAATTATTTGCTAAAGCAGTCAAAAACATTAGCCTATCTGTTGAAAAAGGTGAAATAGTTGGATTTTTGGGCCCAAATGGAGCTGGAAAAACTACAACTTTAAAAATGTTATCCGGAATTATTTATCCTACTAGTGGCAGTGCGTCAGTTTTAGGATACAAACCATGGAAACGACAATCTGCATTTAAAAAACAGTTTGCGATTGTAATGGGAATGAAAAATCAACTATGGTGGGATCTACCTGCTATGGAAACTTTTTTATTAAATAAAGAAATTTATGAAGTTTCAGAAAATGATTTTAAGGACAATTTAAAAGAACTAACAGACATGTTGGAAATTGGAGATATTATAAATATACCGGTAAGAAAGTTGTCATTAGGACAAAGAATGAAGTGTGAACTGGCGGCTGCTTTGATACATAATCCCAAGGTGCTATTTTTGGATGAACCAACTATTGGACTTGATGTAGTCTCACAAAATAACGTTAGAGAGTTTTTGAAGAGATACAACAAACAGAGAAAAACAACAATAATTTTAACTTCTCACTATATGGAGGATGTGCAAGCTTTGTGTGAGAGGGTAGTTATCATCAACAAGGGCTCTTTAGTCTATGATGGTAATTTAAGAGAATTATTAGATAAACATATTGATACTAAAATTTTGGAAGTTACCTTTAGTGAAAAAGTTACCAGAAACAGTTTAGCAAAATTAGGAAAAATAAAAGAAAAGACTTTGAAAAGAGTGGTATTAGAAGTGCCAAAAGAAAAAAGCAAGCAAGTTGCCATTGAATTATTAAATAAATATCCAGTTGATGATATTTTGATTAATGAGATAGCAATAGACGAGGTGGTTAGAAAAGTGTTTAAGAATTAGTATATTTTGCTTAAAATAGCAGTTTATCTGCTGGGTTGACATATTTTAGTCCGTATAGTATAATTTGATTATAAAATCATTGTTTTAAAAGCCTTTCCGCTTTAGAGAAGGGCACTTTCTGCCATAAACAGAAGGTTAAGCAAGTGTTTTTTTATTTACGACACAAGGTGAGACCTCGATGAACATCGGGACGAGCCGAGGAGTAAATATATAAGCCTATCTATTATATGACTAATACAGACACAACCTCTAAAAAATCTTTTAAAGATTTATTAGAAGAATATCAAGTTAATATTCCACAAGTGGGGGATATCGTGGAATGCGAGGTAATCGCAGTTGATAAAGGATCAGTGCGTTTAGATATCCAAGGTATAACCGTGGGTGTTGTTCGTGGACGAGAATTATTTACAGAATCTCAAGAGTATGCTGGTTTAAAGCCAGGCAACAGAGTAGAAGCCACAGTTATTGAAGATGAGAATGAAAATGGAGAAATGGAATTATCTTTCCGTATTGCTGGTTATCAAAAAGCTTGGGATAATGCCAAGAAATGTGAAAAAGAAGGATTAACTGTTAAAGCAAAAGTTACTGCCGCCAACAAAGGTGGATTAATGCTACAAGTTGATGCACTCGCTGGATTTATGCCAGTATCACAACTTTCACCTGAAAATTATCCTCGTGTGTCGGGTGGAGATAAACAAAGAATTTTAGAAAAATTACAGCATCTTATAAATAAAGAATTAGACGTAAAAATAATTGATGCTAATGATCATGAAGAGAAATTGATAGTTTCTGAAAAAGCAGTTTGGGAAGATTCTCAAAAAGCTGTTCTTGATTCATACAATATTGGTGATAAGGTAGACGGTGAAATTAGTGCTTTGACTTCTTTTGGAGCTTTTATTAAATTTGGTACTGGCTTAGAAGGCCTAGTTCATATTTCTGAAATTGCTTGGAAAAGAATAGATCATCCTCGTGATGTATTAAAAGTAGGCGATAAAGTTGAAGCTCAAATTATTCAATTAGATAAATCAAAAATTTATTTATCAATTAAGCGTTTAGTTGGAGATCCTTGGAAAACTGTTAAAGATAAATACAAAGTGGGAGATGTAGTGAAAGGAAAAATTTTGAAGGTGGAAGCATTTGGTTTAATGGTAGCGCTTGACCCAGAAATTCATGGATTGGCTCATATTTCAGAATTATCTGACAACCCAATTGATAACATTAGAAATGAATTTAAAATTGGAGATGAAAAAGATTTTGAGATTGTTTCATTAGAACCAATTGAACATCGTTTGGGTTTGCGTTTGGCTGGTGTTACAGGAAGAAAGACAGAAAAAGTAGTAGAAGAGAAAAAAGTAGAGAAAGTTCACCCTGTTAAATCTGACGAAGCCGGTCTGTCAAAGACAGAATTTAACGGGGTTAAAGAAGAAAAAAAGACTGAAGAAGATAAGACCGAAGACAAAGAAGAAAAGGTTCACCCTGTTAAATCTGGCAAAGCCAGTCCTGACTTGAGTCAGGAATTTAACAGGGTAAAAGAAGAAAAAACTGTCAAAGCTAAGAAAGAGACAAAAGCAGAAGAAAAAGAAGAAAAAACTGTCAAAAAATGAGAAAGAAGTAGAAAAAGAATAATAAGTTAAGTATAAAAAATTAAAAACCTCTGCTTTTGGTGGAGGTTTTTAAAAACTTGATTTTTTCATAATTTTCAGCTAGAATAATCAAGTTAAGTAAATATATTAAAGTATGAAAAATTTTATAAAAAACTTCGTTATTGTTTTTGTGGTGTTACTAGTCATTGCTAGTGTTTTGAGTATGTTTCGTTCCGATGAGCAGAAAAAGACTGAAAGCGTTAGTATTGGCAGTTTGGTATCATTAATTAATGATCAAAAAGTTAAAAAAATAGTTATTCAAGGTGATGAAATTAAAGCTGAATTGAAAGAAACTGATTCCAAAATTAAGATTGCCAAGAAAGAAGCAGGTGAATCATTTGGTGATATTATGAAGAATTACGGAGTAAAAGACGATGTTCGTAATAGTTTGGATATAGAAGTTAAAGATCAAGGATCAGTTAAGTTTTGGGCGTCTAGTTTATTACCAATTCTGTTACCTCTAATTATTTTTATTGGTTTTTTCTATTTCATATCTCGTGGAGCACAAGGGATGAACAACAAGGCAATGGGGTTCGGCAAAAGTACTGCTCGAGAAACTGATCCAAAAAACAAAAAAGGACAGAAGACGTTTAAAGATGTAGCTGGAATGAAAGAATCCAAAGAAGAATTAGAAGAAATTGTTGGCTTTTTAAAAAATCCAAAAAAGTTTGATGAGATGGGTGCCAAGATTCCAAAAGGAGTATTATTAATGGGTCCTCCGGGAACTGGAAAAACTCTATTAGCCAAAGCCGTAGCTGGCGAAGCTGGTGTTCAATTTTTTCATATGTCTGGCTCTGAGTTTGTAGAAATGTTTGTTGGTGTAGGAGCCTCCAGAGTTCGTGATTTATTTAGTAAAGCCAAAAAAACTGCTCCAGCTATTGTGTTTATTGATGAGATTGATGCCGTTGGTCGTCGTCGTGGTTCTGGTGTAGGTGGCGGGCATGATGAGAGAGAACAGACTTTAAATCAAATATTAGTTGAAATGGATGGATTTGAGCCTAATAGTGGAGTGATTGTAATTGCGGCGACTAATCGACCCGATGTACTCGATCCAGCCCTACTTCGTCCCGGTAGATTTGATCGTAGAGTAACACTTGATTTGCCAGATATAAGAGACAGAGAAGAAATTTTAGTAATTCATAAAGGTACCAAGCCATTATCAAAAGATGTATCTTTGAGAAATGTAGCCGAGCGTACTCCAGGATTTAGTGGGGCTGATTTGGAAAATTTATTGAATGAAGCAGCTATATTAGCAGTTAGAAGAGAAAAGAAAACTATATCTGAATCAGAGATTTTAGAGAGTATAGAAAAAGTTTTGTTAGGGCCAGAAAGAAAAAGCAGAGTAATAACTGAAAAATCAAAGAAGATGACTGCTTATCATGAAGCTGGACATGCAATAGTTGGGCATTTTTCTGAGCATTGTGATCCAGTTCGTAAGGTATCAATTATTTCTCGTGGTAGAGCTGGTGGTTACACCTTAAATATGCCAAAAGAAGATAGACATTATTACACAGCTAATCAATTCAAAGATGAGCTAGCTATGATGTTGGGTGGTTATGTAGTAGAAGAAATGATTTTTGGAGATCTTTCAACCGGTCCAAGCAGTGATTTATCCAAAGCGACTCAAACTGCTCGCGATATGGTAACTCGTTATGGTATGAGTAATTTAGGACCACGTACTTTTGGTAAACATGAAGATATGATTTTCTTGGGTCGTGACATTCATGAGCAAAGAGATTATAGTGATAAAACAGCCGAAGAGATTGATAAAGAAATTATTCGTTTGATTGAAGAATCAAAAGCTAAAGCTAAGAAAATTATTGATGCTAATAAAGATAAGATGGATAAAATGGTAGCTGTATTAATGGAAAAAGAAACCATTGAACAGGATGAAATTGAAGAGCTATTGGGATAGATAAAAATAAAGAGTATAATAAAATATGAGACTTAATCTCATATTTTTTTATAAATAATAATCTATGAAAAAAATATTATTATTTTTGATTATAATTTGGATTACAGTTTTTTCATTGGTTATATATTTACATTTACAAAAAAACAATCAATTCAAAATTATTTTTTTTGATATTGGGCAAGGAGATTCCGCCTTAATAAAATTTACTAATGGTCAAAAAATGTTGGTTGATTGTGGACCCGATAAAAAAGTGCTGGCAAAATTAGGAAAATATTTACCATTTTATGATAGAACCATAGACTATCTCGCCATAAGTCATTTTGATTTAGATCATTATGGTGGTTGCGTTGATGTGTTAAAAAGATATACAGTTAAAAATATTATTTATAATGGTAGTGAAAAAATCACTGATAAATATTGGCAAACTTGGGATGAATTTAGAATTAAGGAACAATCCAATGAATTTATAGTTTGGCAGACTAGTACTTGGAAAATGGGAAACAGCAAGATAGAATTTTTGTGGCCACTAAGTTCACAATTAATAGGTTTAGATATAGATAATGAGAATAATAAATCCATTGTATTTAGATTAGTTAATGATAATACTAGTGTATTGTTCACAGGGGATATGGAAGAGAAAATTGAAAATATTTTAATGAAAACATATTGTATACCTAGCTCTACCAGTTGCCCGAGTCTAGAGTCAAAAATATTAAAAGCTGGTCATCATGGTAGTGATAGTTCTAGTAGTAAAGAATTTATTGAGAAAGTTAACCCAGACAAAGCTATTATTTCTGTAGGCAAGAATAATTTTGGGCATCCGTCACTAAGAATTTTACGAATAATGGAAAGAGCTAGTTTAGAGGTATTGCGAACGGATCAATTAAGGGATATTATGGTTATGAATGATTAATTAAATATTTTTACATCTTGACAAAAGGCTAAAAATGTGCTATAATGAGTATATAATTTAGCTAATTAATGCCTTTTTAAGGCTTAAATATATAAATATATGTTAGAAGGAAAAAATAGAGAAGCAGCCTGGTTTAAAGCTGGTGAAGAAATGGGCAAAGAAAAAGAACCTTCTACACCTGTAGATTTGGGTGGAGGTAATAAAGTATTAGACGAAGATGCTACAGATCGATTTGTAGATTTAGGGGCTAAAAAGCCAGAATCTGACAACCAAGACGAAGAGTTCCGTCAAGCAGCTTAATAGACTTGACAAAGTCTTCAAAAATGTGTTAATATATTTTTAATGAGTACCTTAAATTAAGGTGCTCTTTTTTTAAAAATTTATTGCGAATTACGGATAATCCGAATTTGTGGATAACTAATAAACTATTAAACTAATTAACTATTAAACTAAATTTATGTCCGAAATAACAAAAGCCATCCAACATCTTTGCGATGAAAAAAATCTTTCTTACGAATCTGTAATGGAAGCAATTGAATATGCCTTGGCCGCCGCTTATAGAAAAGACTTTGGTAATAAACAAATGAATATCAAAGTAAGTTATGATCCAGAAAAAAATCTTATTCAAGCTTGGGATATAAAAGAAGTCGTAGAAGATATTGAAGAAGATGTATTATTATCTGCTCAAGAAGAACTAACCGCTCGTAGAGAATTGGCTAGAAAAGAAAATCGTGAATTAAGCGACGAGGAGTTAGAAGATTTACCCCGCTTTAATCCAAAAATGCAATTAATGTTGGCTGAAGCTAAAGAGGTAAAGAAAAAAGCTAAAGTAGGTGATGTTTTGGAAATAAAATTAGAGGTACCAACCGAATTTGGTAGAATGGCGGCTATGACTGCCAAGCAAGTAATAATTCAAAAGGTACGTGAAGCCGAACGAAATATGGTATTTGATGATTTTAAGAATCAGGAAGGCGAAATAATTATGGGTACAGTTCAACGGGTTGAAGGTCGTAAAGTATTAATTGATTTAGGAAAGATAACTGGTATTTTACCATCTGATAATCAAGTTCGTCGTGATATTTATCGCCCTGGTGTCCGTATGAAATTTTTGTTGGTATCCGTTGAAACTAGTCAACGTGGTCCACAGATTATTTTATCTCGTAATGACAATAGATTTGTTGAAGAAGTCTTTAAACAAGAAATTCCAGAAATAGCTGATGAAGTTATATCAATTAAAGGAATAGCTCGTGATGCTGGTTTTCGTTCTAAGGTAGCTGTCTCAACCGATGAAGAATCTATTGATCCTATTGGTTCTTGTATTGGTCAACGCGGTGGTCGTATTAATACTATTATTGAAGAATTGGGTGGAGAAAAGATTGATGTAATTAATTATAGTGAAAAAGCAGAAGAATATATTACCAATGCTCTTTCGCCAGCTAAAGTTTCAAGTGTTGAATTGGATGATAAAACCAAAGAAGCAATTGTGAGTGTTAATTCCGATCAATTTTCTTTGGCTATCGGACGAGGAGGACAAAATGTTCGTTTGGCTGCTGAATTAACTGGTTGGAATATCAAGGTTAAAGAAAACGGTGGAGATGGACAAGAAGCTTCTAGCGAAGAGGATACTAATGAAGGTACTGAAACAGTAGATAAAGATTCTTCCGATGACGAACCAGATTCAGCCAAAACTGAAGATAAAAAAGAAAAGAAAAAGGTTGCCAAGCGTAAACGAGCTGCTGTGATTGTGGAATAACTGGAAAATATAAAATGTATAGCTACTCTGTTAATCAGAGTAGTTTTTTTATAATATGTTTTATATTGATTATAAATCGTTATTATGGTATAGTCTTACATATATTAACTAACTATTAAACAGATTATTTTATGTTTCAATTGTTTCATGTAGTGTTGTATCAGCCAATTTTTAACATATTCGTTGGTATTTATGATTTGATACCCGATGCTGGTGTTGTTATTTTGTTAATAACCGTATTAATTAGATTGGCTTTGTATCCAATGACTAATAAATCAATTAAAGCCCAACGATCTTTACAAGAATTACAACCAAAGATGAATGAATTAAAGAAGAAGTATAAAGATGATAAACAAAAACAGACCCAAGCTTTGATGGAATTATACAAGACAAACAAGGTTAATCCCATGGGATCTTGTTTGCCAATGTTAATTCAACTGCCGATTTTGATTGCTTTGTATATGGTATTGCGTGATGGACTCGCTTCAAATAATTTAGTGGAAAATTTGTATTCTTTTATTCCTAATCCAGGAACAATAAATTCCATGTCATTGAAAATTTTTGATTTAGCTAAACCGAGTGTAGTATTAGCTATTATGGCTGGTGGAGCTCAATTTTTACAAGCTAAAACCATGGTTCGTAAACAGGCTCCAAAAGAAGCTGGTGAAGGAGCAAAAGATGAAAATATGATGGCTATGATGAATAAACAGATGTTATACTTTATGCCTGTGATTACCGTTATAATTGGTATTAGTTTACCAGCTGGATTAACTCTTTATTGGTTTTGTAGTACTGCTCTTATGGCCGGTCAGCAGGTTTTATTGAATCGTAAAAAAGATGAATCTGAAAAGGATGATAAAATAATTGAAGGCGAAATAGTCAAATAATTAATTATTATAGTATACTATGTTAACTAATCTTCATCATTTAATGCATATACCAGTTTTAACTGAATCAGGTATTAAGTTAGGCAGAATACATGATATTAATTTTGATATTGAGAGTCAAAGTGTTAAGTCATATGCAATTAAAAATGGTATTTTTTCAAAATCATACCTAATTAAACCTATTCAAGTAATTTCGATAACCAAAGAAAAAATTATAGTTGACGATACTTTAATTAAAGATACTGAAGAAAAGATCGCCAAAAAAGAAAAATCAACAGTCATTGCCGGAGTGGCAATGAGTAATGAAGAATAAATTTATGGCTGATAATAAATTTGAACAACCACCAAAACCAAATAAAGAAAATCGTGAAACCGAAAAACGATCAAAAGAGATGAGTGCTAGTCGCGATGTTTTGTTACGTCTACTAGTAACTATCAACCTCGAAGGTGGTAAGCAAAATGTTGGTGGTGAATTTGCCAAACAAGAAGATGTTTTTAGATTACGTTGTTATGCTTTAATGACTGCTGGTGATAGTGAACAAAATAGAGCAGCTGAGTTATATGCTGAGCAAGCTAAAGACGATGAAGGTCCCCCAACTGAAGCCGAAGTGAAAGCTAGGGGTGAAATTGCTAAAAAAGTAATTGATGAAACGAGAAATGATTTAATACCGAAAATTAATGAATTATTTAATTTTTTACTTAAGTTAGTTGGGAATAGTCCGCTTGGAGGTGAAGCAAAGAATCTTATTAAGTTAGATTCTACCGAGCATTTTGATTATAGGACAGGTCATGGCTCTGAAGATGGTACAACTGATCTAACTGATGGTAAACCGGATTTACCAGCTGGCAAAGAAGCTTATGCACTTTCTCCAGCTGACATGGATACTTTAAAAGAAAAAATTAAAAATACTCCCGCTTGTACTATTGTTAGTAGTGATCATAAAGGATATTTTGTGGCCAAGTTTGGTAATGAGCCAGTAGTGTTTGTTGAATCTGGGATGATACAACAAGCCAAAGATGATGAAACTAGTGAAGATGCACCTGATGTTGTTGAGGCTACAGCATCAGATGATAATCCCGAAGATCAAAAAGGAAATAAAACCGACGAGTTAAAATGATTATTCTATAAAATTAGAATCCTACCAAGTTGGGATTCTTTTTTTTGTTAAAATAGGCTATAATTTAGTTATGAATGAAAATCTTGAAAAATCAATTATACAGACCTTGGCTTTTTTTAGCATTTTTAATCATCCTTTGACTGCCGAGGAGTTATTTAGATTTTTATGGAATTCGCCTAATATTAGTTACAATAAATTTTTACAGGAATTAGATACAGTGAAATCACTAGATGATTTATCATTTGGTTGTAAATATTCTTTTTATTATTTAAAAAATAAAGAAGAAGATGTTGAAATTAGAAGAAATAAAACCGTTGATAATGATTTTAAAAGAAACATAGCTCTTCGAGCTTCCAAAAAATTGCGTTATGTTCCATTTGTAAAGGCGGTGTTGTTGTGTAACAATTCTTCTTTTGAGATGGCAGGTGTTAGTAGTGATATCGATGTAGCGATTATTATTAAAAATGGTAGATTATGGTTAGGTAGGTTACTAGCCACAATTTTATTAAGTATTTTTAGATTGAGGCGTAATAAGAAAAAGACGACAAACAGAATTTGTTTGAGTTTTTATACAGTTGATACTAATTTAGATTTTTCTCAATTGGCAATTACTAAGCCTGATATTGGATTAATTTATTGGATTGCACAATTTTCTCCACTTTATGATCCAGATAACTTAAACAATAAAATTCTGCAAGCTAACAAGTGGATGAAAGAATATCTACCAAATATATTTGATAATAATAAATTAGTAGGGGATGGATTAATACAAGATAATAAATTTTCCACTATTTGGAAAAAGTTTTGGGAAACAGCTTGGTCAAAGAGTTATGGTAATCTTTTGGAAGATCAGGCAAAATCTATGCAAAAATTAAAAATGCGTCGTAATTTACATAGTGTACAAGATGAGCCAGATACTCGGGTGGTTATAAATGATAAAATGTTAAAGTTTCATGAAAACGACAGAAGAGAGGAATACAAGAGGCTATGGGAACAAAATTGTTTCTTATTGTCAAAAAGAGATTAATAATTCTGCTAATAGCCTTGGTTAATATAAATTATAAATATTAAATTCTAATTTCCAAAAGATGTCGAATATTAGATTGTAAAATATTAATAAATTTTGGAGCTTAAAATTTAGAATTTAGAATTTTTATAGTATGTATTTGAATAAAATTATAACCCATCTCTTATATTTACTTGTATTTATTCTTCCGTTTCAAACAAGATATATCTATAAGTATGGATATCTAAATGGCGGAGTTTGGGAATACGGGACTTTTAGTATTTATGGAACTCAGATTTTATTGTGGTTGATCATTATTTTATTTGCTATTTATAAATTTAGAAAAAAAGAATTTTGGCAGGCAGTCTTAAGTAAAAGACATTTTCAAACAAGTTGGCCACGATTAATATTTATTATTTTATTTTTAAGTTTTAATTTTGTAAATATATTTTTGTCTATTAACTTCGATATTTCTTATCAACATTGGTTTTGGATATTGGGGAGTATGTGTTTGGGAATTGTAATCATATCTAATGATAACACCCCCCTAACCCCCCTCAAGGGGGGAGTTCGAACCAATTTACTTTTGATGTTTTGGTTGAGTGGAGTAGTTCAAGGTGGTCTAGCAATTTATCAATTTGCCGTACAAAAAGTTTTTGCCTGTAAATGGCTGGGTATGGCCTCGCAAAATCCTGCCGATGGCGGTGTAAGTGTAATTGCTTTTGGTGATGAGCGTTATTTACGAGCCTATGGAAGTTTTGGTTGGCCCAATATGTTGGGTAGTTTTTTAGCAGTGTGTTTATTGATCGGGTTAATTATTATAATTAAAAATCAGAGTGAACCCCGCACAAAAATGTGTTGCGTGTCGTTGACATTAGGCCATCGATTGAGATCATTTATTACACATCCGACTTCATTGAAGGATTTATTTGTGCGGGGTGAAAAATTATCTTTGTTCAAAAAAACTTTATTTACTTTAGGTCAGTTAGTTATATTAATAGGTTTAATTTTATCTTTTAGTCGTGGGGCTTGGTTAGCGTTAATAGTTGGAATTATTGTTTTGTTGTTTATTTTAAAGTATAAAGCCGTTTTATCATCTCGAGGAGCATCGTCTGTCATCCCGACCGAGCTCGCACGAGTGGAGGGATCCCTTCGTTGGTTTTTTAAAGACAATTTATGCCGAAGGGATTCCTCGTCCTGCGAAGGACTCGGAATGACAAACGTAGCTGATTACCAGCATGAGAATAAAAGACTGTATGTTCTGTTTAAACAACTTTTTTATTATTTAATCTTAACTTTAGTTTTAATAATTTCATTTGCTCCACTATTTAATGCTAGATTTAATTTGGATAATAAAGTAGAAAGTCGATCTTACAGTGAACACAAGCAAGAATATTATCAAGCAGGTAGTGTTATTAGTATTGATTGGGATAAAGAAATGTTTATTGGAATAGGACAGGGGACCTATACTTTATCTAGATATTGGCAAGATCCAAACTTGGATTCTTGGGTTTATCAACCAGCTCACAATATTTATGTTTTATGGTTAGCAGAAACTGGAATTGTTGGTTTATTGATTTATTTATTCACTTACCTGTTTATTATTGGATATGTTTGGAAATATAATCCGCTATTTATACCAGTATTATTGGTTATGCTAATTCATGGAGCATTTGATCATTGGTGGTGGACATTACACAGCGGAATTGTATTTTGGTGGGTAATTTTAGCTCTTGGTCTAAAAAACAAGAGTTTTAAGCAGAATTAGGATTGTGGATAATTTGTTTATAAGCCTATACTTGACAGTTTCTCTAATTCTGGTAAGATATTATCACTCCCAAAGTAGGAGTGATAATTTAATTAATAAATTAATTTAGATATTCATATGAATATAAAACCAATCGGTGATCGTGTGTTGGTTAAACCACAAGCCGAAGAAACAACTACAAAATCTGGTATTGTATTACCAGATAATAAGGAGAAAAAAGCTCAGGGTAAAATTTTGGCTTTGGGTAATGGAGAAAAATTGGCAAAATTGGCTTTAAGTGTTGGTGATATTGTTATGTATGAAAAATGGGGAGGAGAGGAAATTAAGGGGGATAGTAGTGAGGAAGAATATAAAATTCTACCACATGATAAAATTTTAGCTATTGTAGAATAATTCGTTCTGTCATTCCTGCAAAGGCAGGAATACAGGTTAAATAATAATTAAATCAATATATGAGTAAACAAATTAAATATAGCGATGATGCCAGACAAAAATTATTAGCTGGTGTTAATATTTTAGCTAATGTAGTTAAAGTAACTTTGGGGCCTAAGGGGCGTAATGTGGTACTCGACAAAGGTTATGGTGCTCCAACTATTACCAAAGATGGAGTCTCTGTCGCCAAAGAAATTGAAGTAGAAGATAAGTTTGAAAATGCTGGAGTAGAGTTAGTAAAAGAAGTAGCTAGTAAGACTAATGATGATGTAGGAGATGGTACTACGACTGCTACTGTACTTGCTCAAGCTATTGCTCGTGAAGGTATGAAAAACGTAACTGCTGGAGCTAATCCAGTAGCTCTAAAAAGAGGACTAGATAAATGTGTAAATGCAATAGTGGCAGAATTAAAGGAAAATATTTCTCGCCAAGTTGAAAGTGATGAAATTGCTAATGTTGCTTCTATTTCTGCTAATGATCGAGAAATCGGTGCCAAGATCGCTGAAGCTATGAAAGCAGTTGGTAAAGACGGCGTTATAACTGTAGAAGAATCACAGTCATTTGGTATGGAAATAGAAACAGTTCAAGGTATGCGTTTTGACAAAGGCTATGTTTCTCCTTATATGATTACGAATACTGATCGTATGGAAGCTGAATTTGATAACCCATTTATTTTAATTACTGATAAAAAAATAGGTTCATTACAAGAAGTATTACCATTATTAGAAAAAATTGCTCAAAGTGGCAAAAAAGAATTGGTAATTATTGCTGAAGAAGTAGAAGGTGAAGCCTTGGCCACTTTGGTAGTTAATAAATTAAGAGGTACTTTTAATGTTTTGGCAGTTAAAGCTCCTGGATTTGGAGATAGACGCAAAGAAATGTTAGAAGATATTGCTGTTCTGACTGGTGGTAAAGTTATTACTGAAGAAGTTGGTTTGAAATTAGAGGATACAGAAATTGAAGATTTAGGACAGTCTCACAAAATCGTTGCTACCAAAGATTATACTACTATTATCGATGGTAAAGGTCAGCAAAATGATGTAGATAGTCGTGTAGCTCAAATCAAAAAAGCGATTGAAGTTAGTGATAGTGAATTTGATAAAGAAAAACTTCAAGAACGTTTAGCTAAATTATCTGGTGGAGTAGCAGTTATCCGTGTTGGTGCAGCTACTGAAACTGAAATGAAAGAAGTTAAACATAGAATTGAAGATGCAGTTGGAGCTACAAAAGCGGCAGTAGAAGAAGGTGTGGTAGCTGGTGGTGGAGTAGCTTTGATTAGAGCTATTAAAGCGTTAGAAAATCTTGAATTGTTAGATGAAGAAAAAGTGACCAAAGATATTTTGTGCCGAGCTTTAGAAGAACCACTTCGTCAAATAGCTGAAAATGCTGGTGTTGATGGAGCAGTTATTGCCGAAGAAGTTAAAAAAGGCGAAGGTAATTATGGATACAATGCGCAAAGCGGTGAATATTGTGATATGGTAAAAGCTGGAGTAATTGATCCAACTAAAGTAACTCGTAGTGCTCTGCAAAATGCAGTTTCTATTGCTAGTATGATATTAACAACTGAAGCTGTGGTAACTGATTTACCAAAAAAAGATGAGCCAGCTATGCCACCAATGGGAGGTATGGGTGGTATGGGTGGAATGATGTAAGACCAGCCATAAGCTTTAAGTTGTAAGCTATAAGAACAATATAAAAACCATTCGTATTGTACGGATGGTTTTTTTAGTTAGATTTGTAAAGAATGGAAGATTAGTGTAAAATCTATATATACTCAATTATACTTTAAACTATATGACTGGTTTTGTTATTAACTTTTTTGCTTCATTTCCACCACAAGTGGCCACATTTTTGATGGCTATGACTCCATTTGGTGAATTAAGATTATCATTGCCAGTAGCTTTATTGGCTTACCATATGCCTTTGGAACAAGCTTTTATAATTTCTGTTCTGGGAAATATGATACCACCGACAGTTATTTTAATATTTGCTGCCCAATTTCATAAATGGATAGAAAAAAAGAGCGGTTATTTTTCTAAAAAATGGATAAATTATTTAGCTAAGGTACAAGATAAATTTAGTGGTAAATACAAGAAGTATGGATTGGTTGCCTTGGTGTTGTTTGTAGGTATTCCACTTCCTATGACTGGCGCTTACAGTGGCGCAGTCGCCGCTTTTATTTTTGGACTGCCTCCAAAAACAGCTTGGCCATATATTTTTATTGGTGTAGTAATATCGGGAACAATAACTACAATTGTTAGTTTGGGATTAGGAAGAATCTTTTAGTTATTATTTGTCATTTTTATGCAGGTGCAAGTTTAGTCAAGCGATCTGTCATCCCAGCACTGAATCGGGCCTGTCCTGAGCGAATAGAATGAGTCGAATGGATTCAGCGTAAACTCTGGTGGTCTGTCATCCCAGCGAAGGCTGGGATCCAGGGCTAAAAACAAATATGAAGCAAAAAGGAATATATTATTTATATATATTAGCCAGCAAAAGAAATGGTACACTATATATAGGAGTAACTAACGATTTAATAAAAAGAATATACCAACATAAAAATAATTTAATACCAGGATTTACTTCACAATATAATATTCATGCTTTAGTTTATTATGAAACATACAATAATATTAATGATGCTATATCACGTGAAAAACAAATGAAGACTTGGCAAAGAAACTGGAAAATAAAATTGATAGAAAAAGACAATCCAATGTGGAAAGATTTGTATGGTGAATTAAGTCCTATTTGATACTCTGGATCCCAGCCTTCGCTGGGATGACAGATACACAAACATATACTCTGGATCCTAGCCTACGCTGGGATGACAGATAACTAAACATATTTAAAATTCTGGATCCTCCCGATGGACATCGGGGGAATGACAAACCAGTTAGAAATGACAAATATGATCGATAAACTACAACAACTAGATGAAAAAATAAACTCCACTATGGAGTTGCTTAAAATTGAAGAATTAAGAAAAAAAACCCAACAATTATCTGATGAAATGAATCAACAAGGATTTTGGGATGATCAAGAATTAGCCCAAAATATTTCTCAGGATTATCAGGATATTAAAAGTGAAATTGATAAGTGGGATGAAATAAAAAACAAAGTAAAAGATTTGATTGAGTTATCTGTTGGCGACGATAATTCATTGAACACAGAAATTGAACATCAGACCGAGAAACTAGAAAAGCAATTTGAGGATTATGAATTTTATTTATTATTAGATGGACCGTACGATAAGAGTAATGCGGTGATAACAATTCATTCTGGCAGTGGTGGTACCGAGGCTCAAGATTGGGCAGAGATGTTAATGAGAATGGTGATGCGTTTTGCCGAAAACCAAAATTGGAAAGTAACGATTTTGGATGAATCCAAAGGCCAGGAGGCTGGCTATAAATCAATAATGTTTTTGGTTAAGGGTAGATATGCTTATGGTTATTTAAAATCAGAAAATGGTGTTCATCGATTAGTCCGTATTTCTCCTTTTGATGCAGAAAAAATGCGTCATACCTCATTTGCTTCCATAGAAGTTTTACCAGAATTAGACGATAAAATAGATATAGAATTAGATCCCAAAGATATCCGGATTGATACTTTTAATGCCTCTGGTGCTGGCGGGCAAAGTGTTAATACCGCCTATTCGGCCGTACGGATTGTTCATTTGCCAACCAAAACAACTGTTAGTTGTCAGAATGAAAGATCACAAACACAAAATAAAGAAACGGCGATGAAAATATTGAAATCCAAGTTACATAAACTAGAAGAAGAAAAAAAAGCCAAAGAAAAGCGAGAACTGCGTGGAGAATATAAATCCGCCGAGTGGGGAAATCAAATTCGTTCGTATGTTCTGCACCCATATCATTTGGTAAAGGATCATCGGACTGATTATGAATCAACCAACCCCGAATCAGTTTTGGAAGGCGACTTACTACCACTAAGTGAAAGTTTTTTACGTTGGATCAAAATGTCTGTCATCCCTGTACAAGTCAACTAATTCAATGACAGTTTTATTATTATTATTATTATGCCATTCCCGTTGATTATTATTGTTTAATTTAAATAATTATCACGGGGGTTTGTCATTCCGACCGAGCTCGCGCGAGTGGAGGAATCCCTTAGTTATAAAAAGAGATCCCTCCACTTCATCCCGATTGCGAAATCGGAATTACGGTCGGGATGACAACCACCAAAACCATCCAAGTGAAATAACTACAAATAAATTGTCATCAAATTAATTAACTTTTACAATCCCCCCGATGGACATCAGGGAGATCCAGGAATAGTGAGATTGTTAATATTATGGAAATAATTAAACCAGAAAATTTATCTCAGGCAATCGACTTTTTAAAGATTGGTAAAACTTTAGTTTTTCCCACTGAAACTTCGTATGGACTGGGTTGTGATGCCACCAATCAAGAAGCAGTGAACAGAATTTACAAGATAAAACAACGTGATAAACATAAACCATTTTTGGTAGTGGTCCCAACTATTGAAATGGCCAAGAAATATCTGAAGTGGAATGATTTACTAGATGAATTAGCTACAAAATATTGGCCAGGGCCACTGACAGTAGTAGGAATTGCGAAATCAAATTCTGGTTTAGCTAGTGGTGTTATTACTGAAAATAACACAGTAGCTCTTCGAGTAACAAATAATTTGATTGCCAAAGAATTATCAGAAAAATTAAATAAACCGATTGTGGCCACTTCAGCCAATATTAGTGATACAGACAGAATATATAATGGTGGCAAGGCTGAAGATATTTTTTTGGATGAGAGCATACAACCCGATGCTATTTTGGATTTTGGTCAATTACCACTTACTAAACCGACAACTTTAATAGATATTAGTGGGGGAGAGATAAAAATATTAAGACAAGGAGAAATAATAATTTCTGATCTTGTTTGTCATTCTGAATGAAATGAAGAATCTTTTTTATCACCAAGCTTACTCTTAGAAAGATCCTTCATTTCATTCAGGATGACAACCTTTTCTAAAATAATATATGAATAATTTATACAACCCAGTAATTCTCAAAAATCTTTGTAAAAAGTATGGTTTAACTCCTAGTAAACGCTACGGTCAAAATTATTTAATTAATGAAGAAGTAGTTGAAAAGATAATTGAGGCCTCAGATTTATCTAGCAAAGATGTGGTTTTAGAAATAGGATCAGGTTTTGGAGTTTTAACTTTTGCTTTGGCAGAAAAAGCCAAAAAAGTAATTACTTTTGAAATAGAGAAAAAAATAGAACAGTATTGGAATAATAAATTATTAGAGACAAAAAATATAGAAATGATTTGGGGAAATATTTTAAAATTTGATATTGAAAAATTAAAAATTAAAGATTATAAGCTAGTGGCCAATTTGCCTTATCAGATTACTTCAGCTGTTATCAGAAAATTTCTGGAAATTACTAATAAACCAAAGACAATGGTTTTGATGGTACAAAAAGAAGTAGCCGAAAGGATTTGCGCCAAACCCGGCAAAATGTCGCTACTGGCTGTATCTGTTCAGTGTTATGCCGAAGCAAAAATAATCACCAAAGTACCAAGTTCATATTTTTGGCCCGAGCCAAAAGTGGATTCAGCGGTTATAAAATTATCGGTTTTTGATAGTTCTCACTTGGTTGCACCAGATGAAAATTTTTTCAAGATTGTTAAAGCTGGTTTTAGTAGTAAGCGTAAATTATTATTGAATAATTTAATGGGTCTGTTGGGAAAAAGTCAAAAAATAGAGATTTTAAAGATATTAAAACAAGTTGGTATTAATGATAAAGCTAGAGCCCAAGATTTATCAGTACAACAGTGGCATGATTTAACGCGAGAATTAAAAGTTTAGTTTTTACTTATTTTGTCATTCTGAACGAATGTGAAGAATCTTTTTACTCACCAAGCGTTCTTTCAGAAAGATCCTTCATTGCCATTCAGGATGACAACCTTTTGCTAAAATGATAAACACGTCAGTTTGTCATTCTGAATGGCAATGAAGAATCTTTTCTACCACCGAGCGTGTTGTTAGAAAGATTTAGGATGACAACTATAAAATAATATGCGTAATCATAATTACTATGTATATATTATGGCCAGTATAAATAAAACATTGTATGTAGGTGTGACTAATGATTTAGTTAGACGAGTAGATGAGCATAAAATGGAATTACGGGAAGGTTTTACAAAAAAATATAAATGTAAAAAGATAGTTTATTATGAATGGTTTTTAGATATTAATTCAGCTATTAATAGAGAAAAAGTTTTAAAAGGATGGAAGCGTTTTAAAAAAATAAAATTAATAGAAAAAGACAATCCAATGTGGAAAGATTTATATGGTGAATTGAATCCTATTTGATACTCTGGATCCCAGCCTTCGCTGGGATGACAGACTAGTCGGTGATGACAGACCAGACTAGGATGACAGACCAGTCGGTGATGACAGACTAGGATGACACACAATCAATATTAATATCCACAATTAAACTACACAATGATTTAGCTATTTAAATTTAAATGTGCTATAATATTATTAATAATTTTAGAGAATTTTTGTTATTCTACAGATTAAAATAATATACCTTATCAACAGGGTATGCTAGAGCAAAGAAAACCAAATAAACTTTCTAATGAACAGAAGACAGGTTTTGTCTTATTGTTAATTTTTGGTATAATGGCTTTGAGCTTTGGAGTTCTAAAAATTAGAAATACGATGTACAAACCGTTTTCTTTAACAAACAATATCCCTTCTACGATTGCTACTCTAGTGAAAGATATTAGTTATCTTCAATATCGTGATACCGACAAAGATGACCTAAATGATTTTGAAGAATTATATGTTTATCAAACCAGCCCATATTTAGCTGATACTGATTCAGATGGAGTAGATGATAAAACCGAAATAGCTAAGGGGCAAAATCCTAACTGTGCATCTGGTCGTCCTTGTGACAGTACCCCGGTCATTTCAGGGATGGTTACGTCAGGAACTATTTTGGGTGTAACTGCACCAGTTGGTCCTGCTCCAACCGATCTAAATCTTATGTTAAAAGATCCAAAATTATTGCGCCCAGCCTTACTGGAAGCAGGAGTAGATAAAACTATTTTGGATAAATTAAATGACAATCAATTATTACAAGTTGTTCAAGAACTAATGACACCTAGTGGAACAGCTCAACTTAATAAAACCAACTAATAATATATATGCTTTCTACTACCAAAAAATTGACAATGTCACTCGCTGTAACTATATTTGCATTTGTTAGCATATTTGGTAGTTTAATATTTGCCAAACCTGCCAAAGCTATTCCAGTAGAAGTTTTAGCAGATGCACCTAGTACTGTTGCGACTGTTCTGGACAAGATAGTGGGTGGACTAAAAGTAGCAGTTGTGACCGCTGCGGTAAACTTTGTGTCATATTTTATGAAAAAGCTAGCCTACGATTCGGCTGTATACTTAGCTTCGGGTGGCAAAGGACAAGCCCCGTTGCTTTTTACCGATAAATTTGGAGATTATTTATCAGACGCAGCCAATGAAGCAGGGGGAAAAGCAATTGAAGCCCTAGGCAAAGGAACAGGTTTAAATTTATGTCAAATACCAGATATCAAGCTAGATTTAGCTCTAAAAGTTGGTCTTAGAACTGGCTATGCAGGCGGAGGTCAAACTGCACCAGCCTGTACCTTTACTCAAATGAGAGATAATTGGAAAGAAGGAGCTAGTAAATTTGGAGAATCACCAGAAGATATGTTTAATGCTTCATTAACCTGGGATCAAAGTGATTTGGGCATAGTGATGAATACTAAATCTACTATAGACCGAATTAGTGCCCAAGAAAGAAAGTCAGCTGAATTAGAACGACTTGATTCCGGTGATGCCAAAGCAGTTAAAGGTTTAATTTCTGGCAATGTCAAAACTCCGTCTGAAGTAATGAGCGAAAAATTAAAAGGCTTTAGTGGAGAAAAAGACAAAGATATAAGCATCGGTCAAGTAGGGCAGTTGTTAGGTTCTGGAATGTATCAAGTTATTCCTTCTACTTTATCAGTATTTCTTAATACTCTTTTGAGTCAGGGATTAAATAATTTAATCACTGGCTTTCCGACCGAAGATAGTACTACTGATTCTAGCAAAGTATATAGTTATACCGCTATTACGGCTACTGGTGGTAGGGCTAGAGCAGAAAAAGTTTTTAGTGGGATGTTAACTGCCAACACTAAAGAATTATCTTCATATAATATAACCGGTGATTTTGCAAATTGTCCTGATATGCCAGGTATAAATAATTGTGTGGTAGATAATAAATTGGTTCAAGCTGTTCAACAAGCAAATTATGGCGGTACTCCTATCACTATAAAGGAGGCTATGGCTTCAGACAAAGACTGGTTACATGGTAGTTGGAAATTAATTCCCCCAGCTAATACTACTGATAATACTGATAAGAATTGTCATACTAGAGCATATTGTTATTCAAATATCAAAAAGTTGCGTTTAGCCAATATTTTGCCATTAGGTTTTGAAATTGCCGCCAAAAATAGTAATCCAGATAAGCCTTGGACACTTAAAGAAGTGGTAGATGGTTTTAATGATTGTAACTATGCGTCTGATGGAGTAACAGTTGTTCCGGATGCAAAAAATAAGCCATTTTGTCATTTAATTGATCCAAATTGGGTATTAAAAGTTCCACCAATTCGTTGTAATGCTTTGGGTTATACCAATACACTATTAAGTAAAGCTGGTCCGACTCGTATGGAAGAGTGTGTTGATATTAGTACATGTGTCGGTTATGATAATAATGGAAATTGTATATCTTATGGGTATTGTTCCAGAACTAAAAACACCTGGAGTATAGCGGGCGATAAATGTGATGCTCAATATAATACTTGTATTTCATATAAAGATACTAGCAATAAAATAGTTAATTATTTATACCGCACACTAGATCGATCTGGTTGTGATGCCAATAATGTTGGTTGTCAGGTATATAGTCTGCAAGCCAGCCCGGGATTGGCTACTACAACAACTTGGTTACCTTATTTAAATAAAACCTTGGCCGATCTTAAAAATGATAAACCAAAAGATATTGCTTCACCGCTAGTGTACTTCAATAGCAATGTCAATACTAAATGTTCTGCCAAGTCAGCTGGTTGTACAGAATTTTGGTTACCAAATGCTGTAATTGATGATGATCCATTTTATTTAAAAAAGGCACCAAATTATTTAAATTGTTATGATACTAATACCAGTACCCAAACGATTGATTGGCCAAAAACAAATTCAGATTTAAAAAAATTAGAACCCAATACTGATTGTAAAAATTATGCTGATGTTTGTATTCCTGATGAAGCCAATTGTAATTGGTATACTCAAGCCGATAATACTAGTAATAGAGTACCAGGTAGATACACACCAAAATCAGTAACTACAACGATAGATCCTATCACAGGTAGTAGTACTTATAAATTAAGTTGGAACGATGAGTGTAGTAGTGAATGTAATGGATACGATGCTTATCAAGAAATTTCTAGTAATTATTCTGCTGGCAAAGCAGTAGATTATATTGTTCCTAATGGGACTGGAGCTAAGACTTGTAGTGCCCAAGAGGAAAGTTGTAGTAGTTTCACTAATTTAAGCACTACTGAAGGTGGACTAGAAAAAGTGGAATATTATTCTTATCTTCGTCCATGTATAAAGCCTGATACCACCAAAGAAAAAGTTTATTATACTTATGAAGGTGTTAGGAATTCTACCGGTTACCAGTTGAAAGTGTATACTTTAGTAGAAAATAAAGCTGATTATAGTGTAGGTGGTAAAGTTGTTGTACCTAAAGGAGCACCTAAATATTTCTTCAAAGAAAAATCTGATATAACAGATTACAAGAAAATTTGTTCCGAGGAATTATATAAATCAGACGATATTTATCTAAGTTCGGATTGTCGTGAATTTAATGACAAAGATGGAAATGTTTACTATGCACTTTTGGCTAAAACTATTGCAGTCGAAAAATCTTGTACACCATATCGTCTAAATAGCACAGAGATGTATCAGTCTGGCACGAATCAAACTAAATGTACGACACAAAGTGGATATTGGAATGCAACAGAATCCAAGTGCTACCTTTGTTTTCAAGATGGCGTTTACAATAATGGCAGTTGTATCTATAATGGCTTGCCGTCTACCGCAAACAATAATGCGGGCAATAGTATTTCTTGTAGTGCTTCAGCTAATACTTGTCGAGCTTACAAAGGTAATTCAGCTAATAATATTGAAAAAGTTGTTGTGAGTACTAGTAGTATAAGTAGCAAAAAAGACACCTTTGAAAATTCTTCTAGTACGGTTGATTTATATAATTGGAGTGGTGCTAGTAGTATGACGGCTGGTACTTGGAAGATAGCTGTATCGGTTGAATCAACCAAAGCTCTTGAACATTCTTTAGAATTTAATGTAACCAATAATGGTTCTAATAAAGCTATTTTACAAAAAGAAATTCCAGTGATCGCTGGTGAAGGCTATGTGATTGAATTCTGGGCCAAAAGTAATCAGACTAGAATGATCGATGTTAAATTTTTGGGAGGCAATACCACCTTAGGAACGGTTCAATTAACTGATCAATGGAACTATTTTAAACTAGGCCCTAAAGAAACCAAAAATAGTAATGATAAAAAAATCTCTTTTGAATTTACTGGCAATGGAGTTATATATATAGATAATTTAGAGGTTACTAGAGTTAATCAACTTATATACAGAGTTAAAGACTCTTTAACAGTTGACAAAGATTGTGATCTTAATCCAAACGATAATTTACCTGGTCAAGCACTAGGTTGCACTGCTTATACTTCTCAACTTTATACTTCTTCTGGTAGTAAACAAACACTTACTAAGTATTTAACTGGCTTTAATTATTTATGTAGAGAAAATGCTATTGGCTGTACTGGATTAATTGATACTTACAATACCGACAGTCCAAAAGCTCAACTATACAATGTTAGATTATTAGGATCTGCTGGAAGTAAATTATCAGTTACATTAGATGATATTGTATATCCTTGTACTGTGCCTTTGGGAGAGACTGGTTGTTATATCAAAAATATTCCTGGTTATTCACCAAAAGAATTAGAAACTAAATTGGGAGTGGGAAAAGCAGAAATAACTAAATCAACTGTCTATATCCCAGCCGATACAGCTATTAGCTCCCCAGTCTATTTAGTTGTGGATGGAAGTGAAAGGTCCACCTGTAATGAAATTGACAAAGGTTGTGTCTCGGCTGGCAAACAATCTATTGGTGTAAATGGCTATAATTATAGTACAGTACTAATCAAAAATGACCCAGAGGATTATAGCAAAGCCTTGTGTCAAAGTGAAGGGGTTGGTTGTGCTTCATACAGTAGTGCCGAAGGCAACTTATATTTTAAAGATCCAGTAGTTTCCGGTCAAAAGGTTTGTGCTTGGAAAGAGAATGTCAGCAAAAGTGGTACTAAATATAGTGGTTGGTTTTGGAAAAGTGTTGGTACTTGCGGAACGTCAACTTCGGCTGGTGCAATTACCGAAGATCCAGCTACATCAAAAACTTATTGCATCGCCGATACCGATTGCTCCAAAAATACAGCTGGCTATACACAATGCGTGAACAAGGATCAACAGGCTTGTTATCCAGATTATGTGCAGACTGGAAATGAATATGGCCTATGGTCCTATGGTACTGCTAACAAATATAATAATTTTGTTGGCGAGTGTCCAACCGCTCAATCAGGTTGTACTCAATTTCTGGATCCAAACGATAAAAACAAAGCTTATTATTTGTTAAATAATGAAAAAATAAAAACAGCCAAATCAGCTTGTACTGGCGGAGTTAGTTTAGAGGCTGGTTGTGTACTGTTTAATCAGACAGATCTAGGTAATAAATTATATAGTAGTTTATTAACTTACGCGAGCAGTAAATCCAAAAATTATATTCAAGTACCGACAATATCTAGTTCAACATTATCAGGCAACGATTCTAATGTAGTAATGAAAGTTGTGCGTGATCGCGAATGTGGTGAATGGTTAACTTGTCGTAATGGAGAAAGTGTTTGGGATACTAATAAATCTAAATATATTCAAAAGTGTAATATAATAGGAAGATGTAATGGAGCTTCTGCAAATTCAGCGGATAAAGAAATAAATAATTGTTCCAGTTGGATAGAAGATGGTGATGCAGAATTATCTAATCAGATTTTAACTGAAAGTATATACACATCACGTGATGTTTCTTGGAAATCTGAAGATTTTCTTGGATATAGTATTTTAGGTATGTATCCAATTGAAGAGTTAAGACAAATGAATTTTGGCACTGATGATAAGCCAGATTATCGTATAGTTAAATATTTTTATACAGACACCCCTTGTAAAGTAGCAGATATTACGTGTGCCAATAAAGTCGGTGTGTGTATCAAAACAGGTGTTTGTGTTCAAAGTCCAAAGGGCAATGACACCTCTAAATCAGTCAAAAGTAATAGTACTCCAAAAAGCTGTAGAGCATATCCTGATACAAATGCACCATTTCCATTTACTACTGGCTATAAGAATTCTGTTTTGGGCAAACAATTAAACTTTTGTGATGAAAATAGAACTGCAAAAGGAGGTGATGGTGAAGACGCTTGTGAGTGTCAATATACTAAACAATCATTCGGAGCATCAAGTGTCTTATCTAAATATTGGCAGTATGATCCGTTAACAAAATTAGAAGGAAATTCTTATGCTGGATTATGGGAAAGAAGAATTGATGATAAGGGTGTAACTTCAACAAAGCCGGGTGTAACTACTACTCCAAAGGGAATTTGTTATGATGCCGGTGAATTTGAAGGGTATATGTGTAAAAATGACGAAGACTGTAGAGATCAATATACTAAAACTGGTACATGCTTGCAACAAAGAGGTTTTGATAATTTAATTGGTTTATGGGGTTTTTGTTTAGAAACTGACAAATCACGATTTATTAATGGTAGCGAGGACGAACATCCTTGTTCTACTTGGTATCCAGTAAATCATGTTTTTGGAACATATGATTTAAGTAGCAAACCTGAATCTGGGTTTGAACCCAACCCTTATGGTGCTTATTATTGTATGGCCGAAAGAGGTAATTATCAGTATAAGGAGGGTTATGATCAAGTTACAGCAACCACCAGTCCTTATGTTGTTCTGTTAGGAACAATATTATTGAGTGATTATAATGATTATGGGAGTGACGGCAAGCAGTTCCACGTGGTAGATAATGTAACTAATGGTTTAGTTTACAATTCTTCAATTACTTTAAAAGACATTGATTACATAGCTATAGATATAACGGCAGGAACCAATGATGGGACAATTGGTGGCACAGATTCTACATCTGGTTCTATAACTGGACGATATATAATTAGAAATGGTGGTCTAAAAACTGGTGAGGATATAGTAACCAGGTATGGTGATACTATTGATGGGAAAAAAACCCCTTGTGTTATTTATGAATCAGATGGTAAGAGGAAAAATGCGCCTGTCATTAATAAAGATGGTAAATTAAAAATTAATTCTGGTGGAGAATCTTGTTGGAAAGATGATCAAAAGAAAGAACTTGCTAATGATAGTAATCCAGGAATAACTTCATTAACTGATTCTTGGAAAGCGGAAACAAAAATATATAAATTAACAAATGGAAAAACAGTTGCACGTTATTTTTTTGATGATGGTGATCATAAAGAGGAAAATTTGACAGGAAAGGCAGATCCTTCATACAGATTTATTGAAGATCAATTTGGTTGGTTTAAAGAAATAGAGGATACTCTTCCTGGTCAATCATCATTTGATACACTTGAAAAACAATGTGATAATGATAATGAAGTTGCTCAAGATAGTGAGGAAATATATATATTGTTTGATAAGAATGGTAAATTAGAAAAAATGGGAGCAGCTCATTGTTCTGCAGGAGATGATATTGGTATAGGTAGCGGTAATTATATTTCTAATGTGAAAATATCAGCATATTTAAAAGAATATTGTACCAAGGTAGTTGACGTTGCGGATAATTACACAAATAAAGCTTACACTAATAATATATGGGAATACGGTAATTTAAAGTATACCAAACTTTCCACTCAGGCAGTCCATAGTACAATAAATAAACCATTTGGTGCACTGAATTATAGTATAAAAACCGATACAGTATTTGACGGTTTGAATTATAATAATTTAATTCTATTTAGCACAAGACAAGATCCTGTACTCAAAGGAGCACCTTATGGGTGCGATGGTGATATGTGTGGAGGATTGGTAACAGCAACAGGTGTGGTTGATTTTGATGAAATTATAGGTTATTTTTCCAATAATAATTGGAATGAAACAGATTGGTCACTTAGTAAGTATTTGTTTGCTAAAAGCAATAATATTTATGCACTAAATACATCTACCCTGTCTAATAAAAGTAAAGAACTTGGTTTTAATGTTACTGAAGGGGATATAACTGATAAATTGTATTTAAAAGCACCTCGAGTAAGAGGGGTAATTGAAAAGAGATGTAGTAAGGTAGATTCATTATGTGAAGAAGGAGCAGATAATACACTGACCATTAATGGTCAGTTGGGAGGTGATGTATTAATATATTCAAATCCTGGATTAGCTATAATGAAATTTTATGCATTGGCCGATAAAGATCATATGCCAATTAAATCTATTAAAGTTAATTGGGGAGATGGTTTTTCTGTTGTGCCTAAACTAGGTATGTTCACTAATTATAGAGGAGTTGAATATGGTAAATGTGTGGATATAGGGGAATTTGGTAAATTTAATGGTGTTTGTAAAGTGCGGTCTGATGAATATTTAAACGATCCGACGATAATAGAAACAAAAATTAAATGTGAGAAGGATATTGATTGTGAAAAACTTGTTAAATGTAGCATAAATGATATTTCAGCAAATCATTTCGGTGTTTCCCCTGGAGCTTGTACCCCTAGCTATTTGAAATTTACAAATACATATAGTTGTACTCGGACTAACCCTAAGTTTACAAATAAGTGTACAGACGATGCTAGTATTCAGTCTAAATTTTCGAAAGGTTGTTGTATATTTTATCCTCAAGTTCAAGTGACGGATAATTGGGGGTGGTGTAATGGGGTGTGTAAAGAAAAAGGTGCTTCACCAGCTGATCCTACTACTTTTGATCAATTAAGTCCGGGTGGGGATGGATGTTATAATAAAAAATGGTATAGTGGAGCTCCACAAGATGATCAATGTGTTTATGAAGAATTTAAATCAAATAGTCCTTGGACACCAACTTCGTCTATAAGAGTAATCGTCGCCCCGAAATAAGTCTGTCATCCCAGCGAAGGCTGGGATCCAGTCTGTTTTAATTAACCCTACTAATCCTGGATCCCAGCCTTCGCTGGGATGACAATATTAAAATGCTCGGGTGACCGTACTAAAAAAACCAAACTAAAAAAACAGCTAATTGCTGTTTTTTTATAACTCTAAAATAATTTTAATAACCTATCTTAGAATTGTCCGCGCCTCGAAGGTGGCGCGGGACCTTTTACTTTCAGAACTTGCAGTCTGAGAGCTTCCACCAATCTCCTTCGCATTTTACTGCTGCACAAGGATTATTTCCTGATTTAAAGAATATCAGGGGGGGGGTGCAAGTAACGTGCCAGCTTCCCGAGGGATTTTGGCAGGTAATTTGCTTGTTGGTGGGAGGACATTTTGACATGTCCATATCAGGTGTAGGGGGGAGGGAGTCGGGAGCGGGAGCTCCCTTGTCGGTGGACTGGCCACCATCAAGGCGCGGATTAGTGCACCCCGAGATCGTCATGACCCCCGGAGGGGGACAGACGGTGGACGCCTCCATGGTAACGGAGGCATCGGCAGCGGGAGGGGTTCCCTTCTCAACGTCGTCGCTGCAGGCGACAGAGAAAAGGATAGCGAGGGTCGCCACCCATGCGAGCTTGGCCATGTTAGCCTCCTTTGAAGTTGTGCTCTGGATATTTACTAATTTGATTAATAAACATTCAGAGCACGAGGCAAACATGTCAGCTACTATTTTCGACTCTTTCCCTTTATTTTACACCTGTTTTTTATACCTCATTTCTCTTATTTAAAAGAGAAATAAAGGATTTTTGTAAAGAACGAACCTAATTTTTAATTCCTAATTTCTAATTTCTAATCAATTTACACAATTGGATTTGTAAACTAGTGATTAAGAATTAATATTTTATTATAATTTTATAAAGTCATTTTTATTTATTCCTATTTGTTTTATTATCTGTTTTAGTAACGGTATTCCAATATCTTTGCCGTGAGGATTTGGGATAAAAATTAAATGATTTTCTTTTTCAAGATACTGGTGTCTAGTTCCTGAATATGGTCCAGTAAAACCAATTCTTTTTAATTTTTTTATTAAATTATTTCTAGAAATAGGATTAAGAGCAGACATAAGCTTGTTTAAGTTGTCTGATCAATGTTGGATTTCGTTTTTGTAAGGAAATAATTATATAATCTTCAACCACTTCTGCTAACATCTCTCTAGCTTTTTCGACACTATCTGCTTGAGCGTAAGTTCCAGGTAATTTTGGTACCCATGCACACCAAACTTTTGCTTCTTTATCATATTCATAACGAGCATTCTTTAATTTATTTTCAATGTATAAGGGTATTTGTAACATATTATTTAAATTAACTACGATGTTAAATCATAGCACATTTTAGCCTTTTTGTCAATATATGGGTATGGAACATTTATTTTTATTTTTTCTCAAGACACAATCCCACCTATTGGTAGTATAGCAATTTTTTGATTTGTCAACAAGGTAAACTGGGGATAAGTAGTGGATATAACGCGATACACATAACACGATACAATTCTTGTCAGGTTTGTCATTCCGACTGAGCTCGCGCGAGTGGAGGAATCCCTTAGTCTGTCTTTCATTCTCATCTAGTTTGTCATCCCAGCGAAGGCTGGGATCCAGCCTATTCTAACTAACCTTACTAACCCTGGATCCCCGCCGGAGTTTATGCCGAACTTGATTCAGTGCGGGGATGACAGATAACCAAACCCTGGTTCCGAGCCTTCTTTCTCCTCAGCGGACAAGTCGCGGGGATGACAGATAACCAAATTCTGGATCTCCAGATGTTTATTGGCGGATGATAATATTAAAATGCTCGGGTGATAATATGGAACGATTTAGTTTGATTCTCTCTTTATCCCCAACACCCTATTGATTTCTATGTTTTTTGCTATTTTTGTGATATAATATATTCAAATTATAAATAGAAAATTATAAGTTCCAGACTCAAATAGGGGAATATTATGGTTAAATATAATTTAGAAGAAAGAACCTTACAATTTAGTAAAAGAATCATAAAGTTGTGTAAATTTTTACCTAAAGATAATATTAATTATAGTTTAATTAATCAAATTATTAGATCGGGCACATCAGTTGGAGCAAACTATCGTGAAGCAAATGAGACAGAAACTATCAAGGACTTTCAATATAGAATTAGGATCAGTAAAAAAGAAGCAAAAGAAACTCATTACTGGTTGGAATTGATAGTAGAGTCTAACCCGAGTTTAGAAAATAAAATTAGTTTGTTATTAAATGAATCGAATGAACTTGTAAAAATTTTTGCTACGATTCTTAAAAATTCAAAATTAAAATAATTTATATTTGGAACTTAGAATTTTATATTTAGAATTTATATAAATGTATTACTTGCTTGCCAAATCAACATTAATTTTCGATAGATTTAAAAGATTATTCAATGGTCATTCTCGTTTAGGTTTGATTAGTTTTGTATTTTTGGGATTAGCTATAATAACAGCTTTATTTTTATATGCTGATAATTTTGCTTTGGCCCAAGTAATTACTTCAAAATCAGAATTCGGAGAAGCTATTATTGATGCAGTTTCCAGTGTGGCCTTGTCTGTAGCCACATTATTTCTCAAACTATCAATCTTTGTTCTAAAATTTATTATTGAAATTGGTGGCTATAACGGATATATTCATGCTCCGGCAGTAAATGTAGGTTGGGTGATGGTTCGTGATTTAGCCAATATGGTATTTGTAGTCGCACTTCTTCTGATAGCTTTTGGTACCATATTGGGATTAGAACAATACGAATGGAAAAAGTTAATGGTTAAATTATTTTTTGCCGCTATTCTGGTAAACTTTAGTCGAGTAATTTGTGGACTAATGATTGATGCCGCTCAAGTAGTTATGATGACTTTTATTAATGGAGTAGTGGCTACTGCTGGGGGAAATTTAATAAATGCTTTTAATTTAGATGGCATAATGAAATTGTCTGGCAAAAGTGCTGAAGAAGCTAAAAGTATTGCTGATAATAAGAATGTATTTATGGCGGCGGTGGCCGGAGTAGTTTTTGCCGGTATGGTACTCGCTACCATGCTAGTATATTTATTTATTTTACTTTCCAGAATGGTAGTTTTGTGGGTATTGGTAATATTGTCTCCTTTGGCTTTTGTGTTGACAATCATACCCCAAACTCAAGATAGAGCCAAAGAGTGGTGGAGTCAATTTGGTGGTAATCTAATTGTTGGTCCCATGCTCGCTTTTTTCTTGTGGTTATCATTTGTGGCAGTTGGTTCTGGTACAGCTCAAACACACTTATCTGATACTCAGTATTCTTCTTTACCAGCATCTCAATTATCTTCTGGAGCTGCCGATATAGGCAAAGTAGGCAGTAGTGGTTCTAATTCAGGTGCAGTCACTTCAGCGGGAATTACTGATTCGATGACTTGGGAAAGTATGGCGAATTTTTTTATTGCTATATCAATGTTAATTCTGGGAGCTCGTCAAGCCCAAAAAACTGGAGCCGAGGGTGCCGCCGCTATGAGTAAAGTAACTGATTTTGGCAAAAAAGTTGGAACGATTGCTTCTGGTGTGGCTGTGGGTAATTGGATGTATGACAAGGGGGCTGCTGGTCTCAAAAGAGGAGCTAGTGCAGCTGGTAAATTCGGCTTTATGAAAACTCCTTTAATAGGTGGTGACGCTTGGAAGAGGCGAGGAAAATATATTGCTGGACGGTTTAGTAATTGGAAAACCAAAAAGGATATTGGCCGAGATGTGTTTTTACAGGATAAAATTAGTGATGCCAATAAACAAGGTGGTGCTAGGGGTTGGTTAAAAAAACAAGCATGGACTTCCTTATCAAGTGCTACACGCAAAGATGCAGTAGCCGAGAATTGGACAAAGACAGCTGAATTTGCCAAAAAAGAACACGAAGCTCGAATTAGCACTAGTAAAATGAGTGGAGGTACTGACAAATTAGAAGCCCGTCGGCGCGCAGAAAGATATGAGGGGTACAAAGAAGCACATGGAAAGAGAAAAGGCGAAGAAGAGGATTTACGATTAGATTCTACAGAAGAATTTAAAGAATTAACTAAGAAAATTATTGATGACGAAAGAAGATCTACTCAGGCATCAGAAACTGTCAGTAGTCGAAAAGAGAACGAAGCTACCAAACAAAAACTGACGTTAGCTGGAAAAAAACAGGAAGATATTCTGGCTGACAAAGCCAAACAAGATGCAATTGCCTCAAATGTAAATGAAAGCAAGAAGGTCCGAGAAGCCGCTAAGAAACAATCAGAAAAATTAAAGATTGAATTAAAATTTAAAACACAGGGTGAAGATTTGTTATCAGAGAAAGCAGCTGCCGAACAGGGTAAGTTTGATTTGGGTGAACATGAATCTCTTGCGTTAGCAAAAGCAAGAGATAAGGTTTTAATAGAAAATAATAAAGCACACGAAGCAGTTTATGAAGATAATGAATTAGCCAAACAATCGAAAGAGAAAATAGAGAGACATTCTACTGGTGATGCAAAAGCTGCTGGAGCTAGAATTAAAAAACAATTAGCTTTGATTAAAGAAGCAAACCAACAAATGAATGCTACAACCAAAGACTCAAAAGAGGAAGAAGAAGCTAAAGTAAAAGTGCAGTCTTTAAGAAAAGGTCTGGCCGAAATTTATACTGCCAACTTGGGTCGTAATGTGGCCTTTGCCGAGGGGGCAAAACAGGATATTCTAAAAGAATTAGGACAGGACCAAAGTTTTTCTGTTGATGTTGATGATCCAGCAAATGGAGAGATGAATTTATACAGAATGCAAGCCCAAGAACTTGCTTGTCTTACTGGAGAAGCAATTGATGTGGGCGATAGCAAAGAAACAGCCAAGGATGCATTGAAAGTTGCATTAAAAAAATTCAATGTCTTATTTGGAGAACGGGCAGGATCTATGATGGAGCAGGTTCGTTTAAATTGTGAAAAATCTGCTGGTGAAGGTGGTCTTGGATATGCTGGTCAATTTAGAATGCAATACAATGAAGAGACAAAACAACTACAGACAGTTTTAACTGCTTCTGATGACGACAAAGACAAAGACACAGAAAATAATAATTGGAGAGATTACATATCCGGCAGACGTTTAAATGCAACTTCAACTGCTAAGATTACTCGCATTGATGGGTTTGGTGGTACCGTTGACAAGGATTCAGATGGAAATTCAAAATTAGATTCAGATGCATCAATTGATGGTTTAGCACAGATGTTGAGTGGTTTGACTGGTAATAACGCTGAGCAAGTTAATGCCTATACCAAAGACGACTTAGCAAGTGTTTTACAACATTCCGATACAGATAAAATTAAAGCTTTAGTTAAGAAATTATCCGCAGCAAATGATCCAAGGGCTGTTAAGAAATTGTTCAAATTGGTTATTGAAAAAAATCGTGAAAAATTAGAGAAGGCTATGACAGATGAGGAACTTGGCGAGGATAGACTTGCTGAAGGGGCTCACTTAAAGGCGATTGAAGAAGAGTTAGAGACGCTAGAAAGTCAACAAAATCGCACAGTCCCAAATACTTCTGACACTGCCAACTCCACCGATGGAGGAAATATATAAATATTAAATTCTATGAATTTTAATTTTACAATTCAAAAATATTCTGCAATTGATTTTTATAATTGGGAAAGTGATATTAGAAAATCGATATCTGGTTTACAGGATGAAATAGAGTTACATAAATATTTAGCCGAGCAGATGAAAAGCTTTTCTTCTGAACAAGATTTTGAAAATAAATGGACATTTTTTCGTTTGTATACTCAATATAGTTGGGTATTAATGACCGCATTAGATGATAATACCCCAGATATATTATACGGACGACAAATACCAATGGCAATATGTTTAGATTTTGATATTTTGAATAAAACTATTTGGTATTTGCGACATAATTCTGCCATAGAATCTGACATGGTCGGACTTTACGAAAAAATTAAACATATTTTTTCTAATTCACCAGCAATTTTAGGTAAAAATACAGATGGCCAATTTGTAACAGTGGCTGATTATTATAAAACGATTGAACAATTAAATAGGATAAAAGCTAGTAGTATTGATTGGTCCGAGGCGAAACAAAAATTAGCTACCTTATTATTCCCCAAAGATAATGAATTTATTTCACGTTTTTCCTATGTCGAGTCTCAAGATGCAGTTGGAGAATTTTTTGGAATAGTTAATTTTCTTATTGGAGTAAAAAAAGAAAACATCTGGAGTGTGGTGGATATGTATTTAAATCCAGAATTATATAAACAAGATGCTAAACAAAAAAATGTAGATAGTGCAGTGTCAGAAAAACCAAAAGATATTGTTGATTCTGTTGCCACCACTACACAACCATCACCAACAAAGCCTAGCTATTTGGACTTAAAAAAGATGATTGAAAATAAAATTAATTATAATATAAACGGACAGTTTAAAGATATTAATTTAGTATTTGAAGAATTGAGTAAATTAGCCAACCAATATAATGATCCCAAAATTTCCGAGTTGTATTATTTTGATGAACCGAGCGGTCAATTTAAATGGAACGAAGAATTAATTAAAAATAATGGTTAAGTAAATTATGGCTGATAATAGCGTAGTAAAAATCCCAGTAAAAAAAGCCGACGGTAGTATGGTTTATTTGACTTTAGAAGAGATAAAGGCTATGAAAGCAAGCCAAGCTAAACCAGCTAGTCCAGAACCAATCGTTCCAGTTGATAAAAAACCGGAGGTTGATTTGGATATTCAGACAAATAGTGGACAGAACACAGTAAATAGTAAACAGCAAATAGTAAATAGTAAACCGATACAAGGTTCTGTCATCCTGAATGAAGTGAAGGATCCTTCAGATGATGAATCTGATAAACAAAGAGATCTCTCCACTCCGTCCCAATTGCGAAATCGGGACTCCGGTCGAGATGACAGACGCACACTATCTCGGTCTAATCAGAATGACAAACCAGACAATGTTATGTCTGATGTTGTTCAGAATACAAACCAAGACAAAAAGATTCTGAATCAAGTCCAGGATGACAGGGGTGTTCAGGATGACAAACCCTGGATCCCAGCCTCCGCTGGGATGACAGACCAAACGAAGATAACAAAAAAGACCCTGAATCCAGAAGTTTCGCTTCGCTCAAAAATCCAGGATGACAACCATGATATTTCTCGTTCTGATCAGAATAATAAGCCAGTAATAAAATACGACAAAACTTTTCATAGTTCACCATTAGAAGAAAAATTAGAGACTCCAGTTACAGACTTGCCCAATCTAAGTCCGAAACGTGAAAATGAAGTAGAGGAAGTAATAAATAAAATCAATATAGATATTTCTCCAGACAATGTTAATCGTTTTCGTTCTATATTACAGTTACGCCTAAAAGATATTCGGGATGATCACCAAACTAGAGAAGTATTAACTCGTCCAATTTTAGAAGGTGGCATGGGGTTTGGGCAAGAACAAACAGAACAAGTATTAAAAGTAATAAATGATTTTGTTAATCAGAAAAATATTAATCAAAACAAAAGTCTAATGAATGAGGTTGAGGATTTGCCAGTTGTATATCATGAACCACTGGTACCGGCTAAATCAACTCCAAATAATATTTTTGTTCACCCTGTTAAATCCAGCCAAGCTGGTCTGTCAGAGACAGAATTTAACAGGGTAAATCCTGTTAAATCCAGCCAAGCTGGTCTGTCAGAGACAGAATTTAACAGGGTAAATCCTGTTAAATCCAGCCAAGCTGGTCTGTCAGAGACAGAATTTAACAGGGTAAATCCTGTTAAATCCAGCCA